>Ga0315320_10000146_pt1 | contig 55254 bp, 53 predicted proteins | sample M140m21515metaG_FD_203458 | JGI IMG/M metagenome (GOLD analysis project Ga0315320, IMG submission 203458) | Ammonia-oxidizing marine archaeal communities from Monterey Bay, California, United States - M1 40m 21515 | ecosystem: Environmental > Aquatic > Marine > Coastal | place: USA: California... | reverse complement strand
CCGTATATTCGGGAGTTCTCGGGTAAAACCATCGTCGTTAAATACGGTGGTAGCGCGATGGATGATCCCGCCATGAGCCGTTTGACTGCCCAAGATGTAGTTCTTATGAAATATGTTGGTATGAATCCTGTTGTTGTGCACGGTGGCGGGCCACACATTAGTGCGACATTGAAAAAATTAGATGTAGAATCTCATTTTCATAATGGGCTTCGAGTTACATCGCAAGAAGCTGTACAAGTTGTAGAAATGGTACTTGCCGGTTCGGTAAATAAAAATATCGTAAGCCTCATCAATCAAGCCGGGGGGAGTGCGCTCGGCTTATGCGGTAAAGATGCCAACCTTCTCCATGCAAAAAAAGTGGAGTTGCCTGATGGAGTAGATGTCGGGCAAGTAGGTCAAATAGAGATGGTCAATGCCAGTATATTAAATGTGCTGTGCGAAGCCGAGACGATTCCAGTCATTGCCCCTATCGCAACCGATTCAGAAGGGCAAACGTGGAATGTGAATGCCGATACCGCTGCCAGCGAAATAGCGGGAGCCTTAAAAGCTGAAAAGCTGGTATTTATGACAGACACACCTGGTTTATTACGTGATGTCAACGAATTAAGTTCACTGATCCACCAGCTTAAAGTATCTGAAATACAAGAATTAACGGATCGAGGCGTCATTGCTGGGGGCATGATTCCGAAAGTGGCTGCATGCCAAAATGCACTCGAACACGGTGTACAAAAAGCCCATATCATTGACGGCCGCGTTACTCATGCCCTATTGCTGGAGATTTTCACTCAATCAGGATTGGGTACATTGGTGATGCATTAGAAACTCTTAGGCCAAATGGGGTATAACTATCTATAGGCATTGCGCAGGTAGATTGAACACAGGGGGATTGACAGGTGCCACAGCTTTCCGAAGCATATGAGATTATTTTTACGGGCGGGATTATTATGCTGCCCATTATGGCGTGTTCCGTAGTGGCACTCGCCATTACCATCGAGCGTTTTTTTACCTTAAGGCGCGCCACTATTGACACCCGCGAGTTAATGGATACTATGCGAACTTTCTTGATGAAGAAACGCATTCAAGAAGCCATTGATATTTGTCAGGAGATGGATGTTCCTGTTGCGCGTATTGTGAAAGCGGGCATTCTCAAACACAACCGCGGTAAAGAAGATATTCGCGAAGCTATCGAAGATGCCGGTCACCTCGAAATTCCACGTCTCGAACGCTATCTCCCTGCTATGGCCACCTGTGCCAATATTGCGCCCCTATTGGGACTCCTAGGAACCGTCGCCGGGATGATTAAAGCTTTTGCGCAAATTAAAGACAAGCAAGGGTTAGTGAATCCCAGTGATTTGGCTGAAGGGATTTCCAATGCGCTCGTCACCACAGCTGCAGGGTTGACCGTAGCTATTCCAACCCTCGTTGCCTATAACTATTTCGTCACTCGTGTAGATAATATGGTGCTTGAAATGGAGATCAGCTCATCAGAATTGGTTGAACTACTTACAAACGAAGACAACTAAGCGATTCCACTCAGCTATGAAATTTAAAAAAGAAATAGGCAACCATCGCGAACAGCCCAAACTAGATCTCACTCCAATGATCGATGTGGTATTCCAGTTGTTGATCTTCTTCATGCTCTCAGCAACTTTCGTGGTGCAAAGTTCTATTCAAATTGAATTACCCGAGGCCAAAGGTGCAACCACAGTCGAGAAAAAAGAAGTCTCTATTACCTTGGCTCATGGAAGCGATGGACCAGAGGGCAAAGGGAAGATTTACATCGATGAAATACAAGTAAATTCACTTGATGAAATGGGATTGATTATCCAAGAAAAAGCGGCAGCCGATCCTGAATTACTCGTATTGATTCGACCCGATGCTCGCTCCGAGGCCGGACGCTTGATTGAGGTGTTGGGTATTCTAAATTCCCTTGGTATATCTCAATCCTCCATTGTCGCTAACCCTGCTGAAGAATAGTTATGAAGCCCGTAGGGAAGCGTGATCGCATTTTTCGGATGGCGCTTGGTGTATCCTTTGCATTTCACCTTTCCATGGTGACCATTTTTCGCATTGTTGTATATTTCCCCGCGGATGAATTAGGATACTATCGAATCAGCATAATCGATTCGGCTGAAGCCCCCACATTTTCAAAAGCCTTTCAACCGGAAGCCAACCCTGCACTGTTTGGTGAGGGTGCTCAAAGCGAATCGATACAGCCCTCATGGCCCGATCTCCCATCTGTTGATCTACCGCGGTTAAACTTTTCCGAACTAGAATTGCCTAGCACCAAAACACTGGACCCCGCTACTCGTAAACGATACAAAGAATTGTTGGATGATACCCCAGATGACTTATGGGCTCAGGTGGGGGAGAAGTTACATACAGTTGGTGAATTGTTTTCTAGAAAAGACGATACAGAGGTGTTTTCTGAAGAAGATCAAGCGCGTCGAATGATGATAGGCCATCCTGCGCCAGGTTTTGATGCGACCTTGGAATGGTTAACCCCCCCTTATACGCGCCAGCCACTGCTGCTTGAAAAAGTAGATGCATTGTGGGGGGCCGATGCTTCTACTTTCAATAGTATGAGTAATGAGTCGCTTGTGTTGGTATTTGAAGTAGATCAAGAAGGTAATGTGATCACTGTACAAATGCCACTAGCCGATGAGGCTGGAATTGTGCAAGACAGTGTGGATGCATTAAAAAAATATCGATTTACCCCCCTTCTGGAAGGTCCTGAAAAACAACATGGAACCCTCACCATTCAGGCTGCACAAAATGTAGGGGAGTGGCTATTGTGATAGAGATTTCCCTGACCATGGCCCTCGCGCTGTATATGATTCTTTTAGGGCTAATTGTACTCGCTATATATTTGTATACTGAGTTGTCAGTACGCAAACCACAACAGTACCTCGGCGAGCAATTCCTATGGAAATGCACTTTTTGCGCCTGTACCTACTTGGATGAAAGTGCCAATCCTATTTCCCAATGTCCACGTTGCAATAGCTTTAATTCCTTAGAAGACAATCAAGGACCGCAAAATATACCTGTAATCACTCCGCCTGAACCGCAAATGCGGGCCGATTTAAAGGGGGGGTCGAAACGTAAGCGGCATGGAAAACGACGTGGACCGCGCCGGAGGCGATAAAGAATAACGAAAAAACTTAACTTCACCTATCAGATTCAGTACAATACATCCCTAACCAAGTATTCAAAAACCAAGAAGCTCGCATGAAGAAAATTGTACTTAAACGATTGCTCGAATCTATCCCCGTCTTATGGGCGATTGTGACGATTACTTTTTTTCTTATTCGCTTAGCGCCCGGCGGGCCCTTTGATCGTGAAAAAGAATTGGATCCCCAGATCCAAGAACGTATCGAAGCACATTACAATCTAAATGCGCCGCTTATGGAGCAATATACTGATTATATGGGCGGACTTCTTTCAGGCGATTTCGGTCCATCTTTTAAAAATGCCTCCAGTTCAGTCAATGAACTCATTGCACAAAGCTTTCCGGTTTCCCTCGAACTGGGATTTTATGCACTTTGTGTTGCCCTACTCATTGGATTAACCGCCGGCATCATTGCAGCACTAAAACCCAATTCTTGGCAAGATTACACACCCATGACCTTAGCTATGATCGGTATCTGTGTGCCCAACTTTGTGCTTGGCCCAATACTTCTTTTTATTTTTGGTATTAATTTAGGGTGGTTTCCGGTATCGGGATGGGAAGAAGCCGTAGACAAGGTCCTGCCCAGTATCACCCTAGGTGCCATGTATGCCGCTTATATTGCTCGATTGAGTAGAGGAGGTATGCTTGAAGTCCTCTCTAACGATTTTATACGGACGGCACGTGCAAAGGGACTCTCTGAAACCCGTCTTATCCTCAAGCATGCATTACGAGGAGGTGTTACGCCTGTGATTGCATTCCTTGGGCCCGCAACGGCTGGCCTTTTGAGCGGCTCATTCGTAGTGGAAACAGTATTCCAAATTCCCGGCCTTGGTAAGTTGTTTGTAGAATCGGCTTTCAATCGAGATTACACCATGATTTTGGGGACAGTTATCCTCTACGCTACTCTAATTCTGATTCTGAATTTAATATCCGATCTCTTGTTAACATGGATTGATCCGAGGTTGCGCAATGCCTAACACCTCCGAATCTACATACGAAGTCGAGCAAGGTCAATCTTTATGGAAAGACGCATTTCGACGTTTAAAGAAAAATAAACTGGCCCTCTTTGGAGCCTGCTTTTTGATATTTTTAACAGGCATAAGCCTCATTACCCCTCTGATTGCCCCATATGAATATGACGCACCGGATTATAGATTGGGTGCTTCAGGTCCAAGTGCTGAGCATTGGTTTGGTACCGATCTAATCGGCCGTGACCTTTTTACGCGTATTCTATATGGCGGTCGCATTTCATTGATGGTTGGATTTGTCGCTACTGCTGTCTCCCTCTTAGTGGGGGTTCTCTATGGCGCGACAGCGGGATTTTTGGGTGGTCGTACAGACTCGGTGATGATGCGTATCGTCGATATTATGTATGCCTTACCTTTCACCATATTCGTTATCATTCTTATGGTGTTTTTGGGGCGGAATATTATCCTTCTTTTTCTCGCCATTGGCGCAGTAGAATGGCTTACTATGGCGCGCATCGTGCGCAGTCAGATTTTATCACTCAAAGAAAAAGAATTTGTCGAAGCAGCCATCTCTATGGGATTAAGTCGGTTTCAGATTCTTACACGCCATCTTATTCCCAATACCCTCGGCCCAGTTATAGTCTATACTACTCTCACCATTCCCAATGTTATGTTGCTAGAAGCCTTTCTTAGTTTTCTCGGTCTAGGTGTGCAGCCTCCGATGAGTTCATGGGGGCTTCTGATACACGACGGGGCCGATTCTATGTTGGAATCGCCATGGCTGCTAATTTATCCAAGTATTGCCTTAAGCTTGACCTTATTCAGTTTAAACTTTTTAGGCGATGGGCTTCGGGATGCTCTTGACCCACGCGTGGCCAAGGATTAATGATGATGTCTTTGCTTACGGTTGACAACTTAGCGACCCATTTTCATACTCGAGCCGGTATTGTACGTGCTGTGGATGGCGTATCCTATTCTCTAGAAAAAGGGCAAACCCTTGGCATTGTTGGCGAATCAGGATCAGGAAAGTCCGTATCCTGTTATTCATTACTCGGACTCATCCCCATGCCTCCAGGACGCATCGAATCCGGTTCGGCATACTTTGATGGGGTCGACCTGTTAAATGCATCCAAAGATGAATTGCGCAAAATTCGTGGACAACGCATCTCCATGATTTTCCAAGATCCCATGACTGCGCTCAATCCCTATATGACTATTGGCGCACAATTAATGGAACCCCTGCTTCTACACAGAGGCTTAAGCAAAGAAGCCGCCGCCAAGCGCTCCATCGATATGTTGGAAGCCGTGGGTATACAAGATGCCGAACAACGCATGAACGCACACCCTCACCAATTCTCAGGCGGCATGCGCCAACGCGTAGTCATCGCTATGGCTCTTATCACCGAGCCCGAGATCCTTATCGCCGATGAACCCACTACGGCTCTCGACGTCACCATCCAAGCACAAATTCTCGAGCTCATCAAATCGCTTCAAGAAAAAAACGGTATGGCCGTAATATTAATTACCCACGATTTAGGCGTCATAGCCGGCATCTGCGATTCTGTGGCGGTGATGTATGCCGGACGATTGGTAGAACAAGCCACTGCTTCGTCACTATTTCATTCGCCACGCCATCCCTACACGCATGCATTAATGAAATCACTACCTTCAATGAACACAGATGGGAAAGAATTATATTCAATTCCAGGAATGCCACCTGACTTAACAAAACCTATTGAAGGGTGTTCATTTTCTGCTCGATGCGAACATGCGATTGAAGCCTGTCGAGACGATATCCACTTACACACCATCATGCTCAATCATGCTACTGCATGTATTCGTGCACAGAAAGGGGAGCTATGATCGAAGTACGTAGACCCTTGCTGGAAGTGTGTGGAATCAAAATACATTTCCCTTCTCAGCAGAATAAAGGCGAGATAGTGAAAGCGGTGGACGGCGTTTCGCTGGAACTGCGCCATAGTGAGATTTTGGGCTTAGTGGGCGAATCAGGCTGTGGAAAATCTACTCTTGCACGCAGTATTTTAAATTTGGTCCCTCCTACGGCTGGTACGGTGTACCTGAATGGTGAATCAATACAGACAATGTCTCGTTCTGAGCTGAAAAAAGCGCGTCCAGCCATACAAATGATCTTTCAAGATCCACATGCATCCTTAAATCCACGCATGACCGTGTTTAAAACGTTGGCCGAACCCATGCTCGCCCATAAGCTTGCTGCTAAGGAAACGGTAAAGCAAGCTGTGGTTGAACTGATGGAAAAAGTCGGATTGGCACCACGCTTCATGCAAAAGTATCCACATGAGTTTTCTGGTGGTCAACGGCAACGTATTGCGATTGCACGAGCGCTTGCCTTGAAACCGCGCTTAATCATTGCCGATGAACCTGTATCGGCTTTAGATGTTTCAGTTCAAGCACAAATCTTAAATTTACTTGCAAAATTATGTGCGGAAGAACGTCTCAGTATGATTTTCATAACACATGATCTCTCTGTGGTGCGCCATATCGCTCAACGAGTCGCAGTGATGTACTTGGGCCGTGTTGTGGAAGAAGGCACTACGCATGATGTTCTTAAAAATCCTCAGCATCCCTATACACAGGCACTAATCAGTGCCGTGCCAGTACCGGACCCCATAGAGGAACGCAATCGCCAACGCATTATTTTGCACGGCGATCCACCGTCACCTCTCAATCCACCCGCTGGATGCTCCTTTCATCCCCGCTGTCCCATAGCCGAAGCCCAATGCCAGCAACAAGAACCCAAACTCGGCAATTTTCATGACAACCATCGTGCGTCCTGTTTGTTACTACAGAAAAAATTCGTGGAATGATCGTTTGATTTTTGACTTAGAGATCAACTGGACGTTATTATTAACTTACTCTATTCTCCATGGACTCCTGAGCCGATTAAACCGAATTAAACAGGAGAATATACAATGCATTTACCCTCTTTGTACACCTGCATAGGCGGATACGATGGTATAGTTTCTTTTGCAGACAATCTGCTCCCTATTCGCTAAAAAAGAACGCATCTGCATTATGCAGAGGCGTTCGTAGTGTCGACAAATAAAGCATTTTGGTTAACCGAGTTTGTAACCGTTCTTATAAGGTGCCATTAATAAATCCTCGGCACATTTGTCGTTTTTAATTTTTTCTGATTTCGGACAAAAATCTATGATTCGTCCAGTGTACATCGCTACGTTGCATAAGTGACCAATTGATGCCGAACGATGTGCAGTTTCAGCAGGAGTAATGGTTGGTTTGCGCGATTTAATGGAGTCTGTAAAGTTTGTCCAGTGATTGGTGCTCTTATATAATTTGATTTCGTTCTCACCAATTTCTGATTTGAGAACTTCAGGATTACTCGCTTCCAACTTTCCGCGTGTTACAAAAATCCAACCATCGTCACCAAAAAATTTAGCACCATGGCGGTTCTTAGAGGCAATAGACATGGTCATACCGTTTTCGTATGTTGCGCCACAGTCATATTCATAAGGAGCATCCCACAGTGCATCACTGTTCCATTTACCACTTCCCAATACGCGGATAGGCCCATCATTATCCAGACCAACGCCCCAATGTGCGATATCTCCATGGTGACCGATCCAATCCATCAACTGACCGCCACCATGAGCCATTACCCAACGCCAGTGTTTGTGTACACGCGCTGGGGAATAAGGGAGATCTTTAGGAGTTCCGGCTGGTCCAAGCCAAGTTTTATAGTCCAAGCGCGGTGGAGCCATCGGATGGAATGTTTTGTCATCGGCATCATCACCAAATCTACTATGACCACCGCCCAAACCGACTTCAATGTGGTGGACTTTACCAATGCGTCCATTACGAACCAGTTCACAAGCGCGATGAAATTCTGGCTTGGAACGTTGCCAGCTACCGGTTTGCCAGATGCAGCCATTGTCATTGAGGGCATCCACCATTGCACGACCTTCGACTAATGAATGAGAGAAGGGTTTTTCGCCAAATACATCATAGCCATATTTAGCTGCGTCAATGGCCGGAATCGCATGCCAATGATCAGGTAGTCCTAAACTTACAGCATCGATATCTTCTTTCTCATACATCTCACGGTAATCGGAATACGCTGGGCAGTCAAATCCCTCATAGGTACTGTCTACTTTTTTCTTAGCACGTTTGAGATGGACTTCATCCAGATCGCATACCGCTACAACTTGTACATCAGGGTTTTGAAGGAATTGCCCTAAGTTGTAGCCCCCTTGCCACCCTATACCTACAGCAGCAATGTGAATTTTTCCACTCGGGCGAGGGGTGCGGGTGATAGTAGCATGGTTGACAGACACACAGCCTGGTAATATGGTCGGGCCTACAATGCCCAATGCGCTCGCAGAAGCAGCTTTCTTTAAAAAAGACCGACGAGAAACAATACTTGTCGATGGTTGTTTGAATTGGTCTGACATGGTATACCCTCTATGTTGTGACATGATAATTTATTAGTTAATAGGTATATCATACCCTTCTTTCAAAGTACAGACAAGTACCGAAGTTTTCCTACCGCAGGACGATATGATACAGTGTGGTCATCTTCAGTGAAGTTCCATAAGGCAACAACAATGCACTCAAAACATACAGCACTCGTATTATTAAGTGGTGGATTGGATTCGTCGGTACTCCTCCATCACGTCCATCAAAGCAATAATTATGGCTCTATACAGGCCTTGGGCTATAACTACGGTCAACGACATCTACGTGAACTGGACTGTGCCCATGCACAGGTGGATATGCTCCCACAAGGAAGATTGAAAATCTTGGATATAAGCTTTATGGGGGGATTGTTGGCAGAGGGAACCTCGTTGGTTTCTGAAGGGGCCGAGGTGCCCGATTTGGAATCGTTAAGTGAAGATGATTTAGTACAACCGCCTACTTATGTCCCCAATCGCAACATGATGTTATTATCCATCGCAGCGGCCTATGCAGAGGCTGAAGGCATTAGGGATATATATTATGGTGCACAAGCACACGACGAATATGGCTATTGGGATTGCACGGAAGAATTCTTAACACTTATTAATGCTGTGTTGTCATTAAATCGAAAGGATGCCATCACCGTTCATGCACCCTTTGTCGGAATGAAAAAAAATGAGCTGGTTACTCGGGGATTGGAGTTGGGAGTTAATTTCGCACGCACGTGGAGTTGTTATCGTGGGGGAGAGAATCCCTGTGAAACCTGTCCTACTTGTGTTGAGCGGAGCAATGCCTTTCGCGATGCCGGTGAAAGCGACCCTTTACTGAAATTTTAGTTACTGTCGTTTTCTGCCCGATGCACTTTTAGCCGAAGCTAACATCCCGAATTTGGGCATCCCAGTGCGTTTGTACAGTCGTTGTAATTGCTGCACCCGGCGCACATAGTTTTGTGTTTCTTTAAAAGGCGGTACGCCGTTGTATTTTTTCACATTCCCTGGCCCAGCATTATAACCTGCTAAAACCAAGGTAACATCGTCATCAAACAATTCTTTCATCTTGCTTAGATACTGAGTGCCCCCAGCAATATTTTGTACAGGGTCAAAAGAATTATACACACCCAAGTCATGAGCAGTACCCGGCATTAATTGCATTAAGCCGCGAGCGCCTGCATGGGAGATGGCTTTGGGATTCCCGTTACTTTCCTGCTTGATTACTGCATATACAAGGGCCTTATCTAAATCATACTTGTTAGCATAGTGAGTGATAATATTATCGATGTGCTTCATATCCGGATCAGGTTGCCCTTTAAATTTATCGGGTACTACAATGAGATCATAATTGAAATCTACTTCAAGATATTCTGGCTTACCTTCAAAATATTCAGGTGTGTTTGTCAAGGATGCCACACCCTCACTATTGACAAACTTTTTGATTTGACCACGGCTACTGCTGGTATTGCGACGAGCCATTTTAGCCTTCAAGTCCGATTGGGTAAGTCGGCGAGGCGTCGAAGATTTAGCTTCAGGGACCGCTTTGGTGTCTTTACGACGTACTTTATCCCGCCATTCATTATAGGTCAAAGTTTTATGTGACATACTTTCACGCCGCTTAGCTTTCCACGTTGCGGAAATAGCGCGGCGTTCATCAGGCTCACTGAACACAACGGACGAAGAATCAATTTCTTCATTGGGTACACTCACTAACGTTCCATCATCAGCGAAACGCACGTAATGTGTCGAAGTTCCCGGACTCACGTAGACATTATCATAGATTTTGCCATTCAATTTCATGGAGTCAGAAAAAGAAGGGGTGCTTAAGAGCAAAGCCGATGCGACGGAAGCGCATACCAAGCACGATCGAAGTATATAAGGTTTAAGACTATTCATAATAGAAGTGGGGGTAGTTCTATTCCTATGTAGCCAAATGATTTAAGTAACCTTTGCTGTAGATAGTTTAAAATACAGCAATAGAAAATTATAGCATAAATCGCGTTTTCCCGACAAGAGTTTACCATCGAGCAGTATATAGGACTAAAAAATTAGTAGGTCTAAAAGACGATTTGTTCATAAGTATATGCCATTAAATAGCTTAGTATGTTAACTTGATTTTTGAACATATTCAAAATATAGAGGGCCTTGAAATGACTACAAATAAGCCCCAAAAAGTGATATCAGCAAAGAGAAAATTCTAAAGGCATCGTTGGAATTATTCCAGCTACATGAATATGAGCAGACTACTATGCGTGCGATAGCGGAAAAAGCGGACATGTCTTTGGGTGATGCGTAATACTATTTCAAAACCAAAGATGAATTGGTTTTGCACTACTATGCAGATCGCCGTAAAGGCTACCGGATTAACTCTTGATTCGAGAGAGTTTCGTTATGCGTCCATCTGGAATCCATTCGCCTACGAAAATATTGCCTGAGCGATCCCAGCATGCCCCATGCGGTGAAATAAACTTGCCGGGGATACGATCGCTGTGAGGCAAATCGGGATAGTCGTCACGATCTTGTACACCGGGGTTTTCGAAAAGCTGCGTAATGACCTCGTTATTCTTATCCAATATTGTTATGCGGCCATGTAAATCGACAACAAGCAAATCATCGCCTTGCTGATCGAAATGACAGGGGAACAACAAACCTTCCTCAACAAAACGAAGATGTTCACCGTCGAGTGAGAAATATTGAAGGCGCACATTTCGGCGGTCAGCAACGACCAATTCAGGTTCACCACTACGTATGTCACACCAGATGCCGTGTGGACAGTCCAACTCACCAATGCCTGATCCTGTGCCGCCCCAACTTTTAACATACTCTCCCTGAGGCGTGTAGTGATGGATATAACTGAGGCCATAGCCATCGGCCACATAGAAATCGCCACTGGGTGCTATTGCAATATTGGTTGGCACGTACTGCTCGGAAGATTCGTACAAGCCAGAGGATTCAGGATAGCCCAATTTAAAAATAACTTCACCATCGAGGGTAGTCTTTACAATAAAATTCTGACTAGTGACAGCTAAGTACAAATATTCCCCGCCATCCTCGACATTAAGTTGCATGCCATGTGCCCCTTGGGCATATTCTTCACCCCAAGACTCCAGGAATTCGCCTTCAGGTGAAAAGATTGCCATGGAATCAGGGCTGCCATTGTGGATAAATATACGTCCATCGGAGACTTCACACACCGCATGCGTGTCACCAAAACGTTTACCCTCAGGCATAAGCGCCCAATTATCAACCCACTCATAGCGATGTGTCGATGCGCCCTGTATTAAACTGTCAGTCATTTCAAATCCTTCGTATACTATATGTTTTTTGGTTTAGCGGTACTTCTGTTCAGCGGTGGGAATCCACCAGTCCTCAGCATCAAATCCACCGGTATGTTCGATGACGCCATGAATACGTTTGTCCATGGCTACCAAGCCTGGGCGTGCATAGAGGAATAAGTAGGGTTGCTCTTCGTGTAAAATCGAATGGACCTTATGGGACATTGCTATACGTTTATCTTTATCGAATTCAACGCGATAGTCTTCCAATAATGTATCGAGATCATCTCGCGCTAAACCAGGATAATTACGGCCTTTTTCGATTTGAGAAGAATGCCATAAGGGATAACCATCGACGATATAGGAGGTCACCCAAGCGAGCATACACGCATCAAAGTTTCGCTTATGCACACGTTCTTGGAAGGTCGCCCATTCGATGGGGTCTAATTCCATTAAGATCCCAGCGCGTTCCAGCTCCTCCTTGTAAATGGAGCCCAACCGTTCATATTCAGTAATTCCACTAGCATAGGATAATCTAAACTCTAAACGGATACCGTTTTTATCACGGAAACCATCTTTGTCTGTATCTACCCATCCAGCCTCGTCCAATAACTTTATAGCACCAGCGTGATCAAATGGCCATGGCTCAATACTCTTATCGTATTCGGGCATTTTATGGAATACCGAACCCGTGATAACTGAACCTAATCCGCCCCATACGTTTTCAATGATGGATTGGCGATCAAAAAGCATGCACAAAGCACGACGTACACGTTTGTCTTCAAATTGAGGTTTTCGAATGTTCCAGCCGATATAGTTATAGCGACTAAAGTATCCAGGGATTGGGGAATCAGGAGTGAACTTATTAAAATTCTCTTCAAAAGCAGGCTTAGATGCTTTACGATTCCAAGCATCAGGTTTCACTAAATATCGATCGGTATCGCCACGTTCCAGAGCTTGAAATGCTGCATTGTCATCCGTGATTAATTTCCAGACACGTTTTGCTAACGGCTGCTTGGGCCCCCAATAGTTTTCATTGCGTGCCAATACAATTTGTTGCCCCGTCGTCCAACTATCAAAAGTGTAAGGACCAGAACCAACAGGCGCACGATTGTTGGGATGGTTATTAAATTCACCTTTTCCGTAAATATGTTTTGGGTATATCTCATTGCCACCCATTACCACCAAGTGGTAAATATAGGGCTTATTCACTTTAAACTGAATTGTGTAATCGTCAAGTACAGTTGCAGACTCTATGTCTACTCGTAAGCTTCTGCCAGCTGCGGTATCGTTCGTAGGGTCCATGACTACATCGTGTGAAAATTTCACATCATGCGCGGTCAAAGGGACGTTATCGGAAAAATGGACATCGTCACGAAGATGAAAAGTATAAGTAAGTTTATCTTCACTTATGTCCCAGGATTTCGCAATATGCGGAATAATCTCAAGGCTGTCACTATCGATCTTTAATAAACCCTCAAATATAAATCCGGTAATATAAGCGCCACTTGCATCAGCTGTATCCAAGTGTATATTTAAGTGGGCTGGTTCTGCATCAAGGCTGTCGATAATATGCCCGCCCTTATCGCGTTCTTCAATGGGTATCATCGTTTGTAGAATGTTTTTATATTGGGTGGATCCATTGTTTCTAGTGAATTCATCACCATTCCCATTATCGCTTATATTGCCTGGCTCTGGGGGAGGTGTGCCGCATCCGCTTAGTACCAATACACTACAGGCCAATAATGCACTAAATGATATCCACTGTCTCATGATTTGCTCCAAAGGTTGAACATGTTATTCTTTTTCTACTCAACAGCGCGGTAGGCTTAAGTATTCATTTCTATACGATACCCCTTTTAAGGCTATGGCTGCAATGAAGTAAAGGGATAAAAAACAACACCCGCTCGAGTAACCCGAGCGGGTGTACATGGTTAAAACGATTTGTAAGCTCTAAGCCACGTTAGCATCTTCGACGTCATGCTCTTCAGGCATCTCTTCGCGCTTAAAGAGGCGAATGGTGCCGTAACTGGCATGTTGATTCAGAGTAATGAGGTGCATACGGCATAATTCCAAAATAGCAAGGAATGTGCAAATGGCTTCTACACGACCCTTGGCAACTTTAATAAGATCAGTCCATTCAACACTATCCTGCATATCCAGAATGCCGCGAATGTAATCTACCTTGACGTCCACTGAAGACTCTTCGTCTTCTACAGTATGAACCACGTCTTCTTTCATAAAGCGCAGTACGCGCTTGAATGCTTGTGACAAGTCATACATGGTGGCATCGATATAGTCATCTTCTGGATCGCGGCTGAGATCTTTAATTTTAGGTTTAGCATTGCGCGTAAACCAATTGGAGCGTTCTGCTTCCAAATGCTCTAAGCGTGAAGCGCAATCGCGGTACATGCGGTACGCAATAAGTTTCTCAACCAATTCCATGCGGGGATCGTCTTCTTCGATATCTTCTTCTTCCTCATCAGATTCGACAGGGATAAGCATTTTGGATTTGATTTGGATAAGTGTAGCGGCGATCACAAGGTAATCTCCGGCCACTTCTAGGTTCTCATCTTCCATTAATTCAAGGAATTTGAGGTATTGCTCTGTGATTTGGAGGATAGGGATATCGAAAATGTCGATTTCCTGCGCTTTTATGAGATACAGGAGAACTTCAAGTGGACCTTCAAATTCGCTCAGATGAAGACGCAATACAGCATCGGTCGCTTCGTCAACAATATACTCGATTTCATCGACGACAATTCGAGCACTTTCGGTCGCTTCTGCTTCCGGTTGCTCGAGGACTTCATTGATTTCTTCTACTGTTTCCTGTGCTTCGGACATGTATACCTCCCATCAAAAGAGTCGATTCCCCGCAGCGGTCGTTCGCCCTCTCTTGCGAGCGAGGAATATACATAATAACGAGCAAAAAGTCGAGAAAAAAAATCACAAAAATCGATTTTTTCGGCTTTTTTGTAAAAAACTTTCTCCCGAAACCTACTGATTAACCCCTACAAAATCGCAAAAGTTCCGTTATCTTGTGGATGCCTCAGCTACTTTAGGTTTCAAAATGGCATATGTGGGTAATCCGTAACCGTTGAAATATTTTAACACATCTTTGGCAGGAGTGGCGTTTAAATCTTCAGTTTGGTATTTAATTTTCACATAATTCTCTAATTCGGCTTTAACGTCCTCGGCTTTGAGCGTCTTTTTGTCCATCACAAGACAGTTTTTGCACCACGTCGCCCACATATCCACTAGCACCAACTGCTCGCCTGCTTGGGCCTGCGCAAGCCCTTGGGTCATACTCTTTGTCCATCCATCTTCGAGAAGGGCTTCAACGCTGTTGGTTACTTCATTTGAATCTACGTTTCGGCTATCAAAGAGTCCATATGCTAAATATCCATAATATGCCGCAAAGCCTAATATGAACACACCCATGGCTTGCTTAACCCGTACCATCCATGCGCCAGGTTTGGGCATGATGCCCATACCTGCTCCCGCCAAGGGCCAAGGGATGGCCATCCCTAGTCCCAGAAAAAAGGGGAGAGCTAAAGCTATCGTAGAACCCTTTGCATACAGATCGCTAGAAAATACGATTATTTGAATAACGATGGGAGCGACACAGGCGCCTGCCAATAAAGCTGAGATACCGCCCATACCGAAGGCCAGTAATAGACTGCCTTTTTTACCTTCCTTGGCTAAATTAAACTTGGACTGATACTTGGAAAAGTCAATATAGATAATATCGAACATTGACAATCCCAAGACAATAAATAGAATAGCTATTCCCATATTGAACCATGGCGAAGAATTGATGGTACCAAAGGTGCCCGCAGTAAGAATTACTGCCAGACCTAAGCCACCATAGACAATAGCCATTGCTAGACCATAGGCACCCCCCAAAAGGAAGCCCCGTGATTTGGATTCGGATTGTGCGCCAGCACCAATGATGGCGAGGTTTACCGGAATTAAAGGAAGAACACACGGTGTCAGGTTCAAAGCCAAACCACCAATAAGCACAAGAAACATTATGGCTATAGGGCCTTTACCCTCAAGAATGCTTTTACGCTCTGTACCTGATTCAGCATCATTGATAAATTGAATAAATTCTTCAGGCTCCATAAACCCTTCAGCCACTGCGAGGACTTCGAAGGTTTTGAGCAAACCCATGATGTCGCCTTCAGGGACAGAGTCCGAGGTTAGTGGTGTGGTTGTAGTCGTAGTAGTGGTAGAAATCTGACTCCCGCCCACAAATGAAATCTTGGAAAAAAGTTTACTATGCTGGTCGTTAATTGACCCTGATGCAGCACTAATTTTGAGAACGCTTTCAATCATCAGTTCTTCAGGCTGCATACACACTTTATCGTTGCAGGCTTGGTACCCCAAAGTTAAAGTAATGGGTTGATCACCAAGTATAGCCGATTCATTAATCGCCAATGCTGCGCCAATTACAAAGTGCCCATCAAAGAGGGACATGTTGGGCATACCGCCTGCAGCTTTTTCAATAGCCTCAGGATAAACGATTTCGGAGACCTCAACTCCATCAGGGGTGGTGATACTCAAGATGGTTGGAATTACCCAATCTTCTAGGGGAGTATTCGAGTTGACATGGAACCCCTTTTCTAACTCGACTTCTAGGGCGATGAACTGTGTAGAGCTGGGTTGAACGCTAGCTGTTTTTTGTAAAATAGTCGTTTTGACTTCAATGGCCTCTACGGAAAGCGATAGACCAATCAATAGGCCTATAAGTATCCATCTAAACATCCCAATCATTCATTACTCTCCTTTTTGTATGGCCAATTGCTCAATCAATGACTTTGTATCTGTTACGGGTTCTTTACAGGTGAAGTTTTTACAAACATAAGCTGTAGCCTTTCCATGTAGCATAACTTTATGTTTCAGTAGAGGCAACAATTCTTCATGTGCTGCAGTATCGCTATCTGTAGGGTTGAGGTGTGCGACTATTTTGTTAGGGATGAATGCGGAGCGTGTTGTATTCAACAGGGCTTGTGTGTCCGTATTCTCCAAAGCACCCACGATAGTAATTTCTTTTGGGGGATATACGAGGAAATCTACCGTACACAACATGCGGGTAAATCCAAGTGGATGTTTGTCCAAATAGACTGAGTTGCGCTTTAATATTCGCTCAGCTTTTTCATAATGTGCTTCAGTATCGGTGTATTTTGCCAAGCGCAATAACGCATAAGCTGCAACCGAGTTACCAGACGGGACAGCGCTATCCTGTGAGTTTCGGGTTCGCATGATAAGGTTTTTGTGATCATCCGATGTGAAATAGTACTCACCTGCTTCGTTATCCCAGAATTTTATATTCATTGTGTCGGTCAGTTGCTGAGCTGCAGTAATCCATTTAATGTCAAATGTTGATTCATATACATCAAGAAAGGCAGCTACAGTAAAAGCATAATCATCTAGATAGGCTGGCAGGCGGCTTTCGCCTTTACGATGAGTACGTAATAATTCACCATCACGAGTCATATCGTTCAGCAAAAACTGGGAGGCTTCTACGGCAGCACTACGATACATTTCATCACCAAGCACCTGATAACCTTGAGCAAAAGCCGTAATCATAAGTGCATTCCAAGATGTGAGGACTTTGTCGTCCAGTCCAGGGCGTACTCGTTGATTGCGAATGGCCAACACTTTTTCTTTAATGGGTTTTAATCGTGTGTGCAATTCTTCAACAGAGATATTGAGCAATTCCGCAACCGCTGGATCGGGTAAAGGGGTATGTAAAACATTTTTGCCCGCATGGTAACTCTCATGTGAAGAAAAGTTACCCTTATCCTTAACATTGTAGTAAGTGTTGAATATATGGGCATCGTCTTCACCCAATATTTCGACCAACTCAGACTTATCCCAAATATAAAACTTGCCTTCTTCTCCTTCACTATCGGCATCTTCAGCCGAGTAAAACCCACCGCGTTCATCACGCATATCACGCATAATATAAGTAAAGGTGTCTTCAACAATCTTCCTATAATAGTTATTACCCGTAAGTTGATAGGCCTCCAGATATACCTGTGCCAACTGGGCATTGTCATACAGCATTTTCTCAAAGTGGGGTACCAGCCATTGATCATCGACCGAGTACCGGGAAAACCCTCCACCGAGATGATCGTATATCCCGCCTTGGGCCATACGGTCCAACGTGACCGTCGCTGCCTTTAATGTGTCAGGATAATTGTTGCGTTTATACTCACGCAAGAGTAGGGCAATGCTTGGGCTAGATGGGAATTTTGGAGCCGAACCGAAACCACCATACTCGCCATCAAAGCTCCCCTGTAGTTGGTCAGTGGCTTGGGTGATTATCTCGGCAGTGGGTAAAACATCACCGCTCATCTCGGAGCTTAATACATTGATCATGTGCTCAGTGAGATCGTTGGATGATTTTGTAATTTGCTCACGCTTTTTTTCCCAAGCCTCAACCAAGCTGTTCAATATAGTTATGAATCCTGGACGTCCATACTTTGAGTCCTTTGGAAAGTAGGTGCCGCCAAAAAATGGCTTAAGATCGGGTGTGATAAATACGCTCATGGGCCAACCACCTGACCCGGTCATGGCCTGTACGGCAGCCATGTAGATCTCATCGATGTCTGGGCGTTCTTCACGGTCAACTTTGATGTTGATAAAATGCTCATTGAGTAGCGCAGCAACCTCCTCATTCTCAAAGCACTCGTTTTCCATCACATGACACCAGTGGCAAGCGGAGTAACCAATAGACAAAAAAATAGGTTTGTCCTCTTCTTTGGCTTTTGTCAATGCCTCGTCACCCCATGGGTACCAATCAACAGGATTGTGTGCATGCTGAAGTAGGTAAGGACTGGTTTCATTGATTAGACGATTTGTGTGTGCGTGTGTTTCAGTGCTCGGCTCGGACACGGTGTGTTCCTTCTTAGGCTTGTCTTGAATGGTAGGTGCATCGCTAGCTGCTTCTACTTTAGGAAAATAGCATGTAACAACATTTCGTTTATTGTTAAAAGTAAACAGGGTGTAACTTAGTCCTACAAGAATTAAAAAAGCGAGTATAGGTGTTTTGAGAAGTCTCATCATTTCCCTCTATATAAGCAATTCGTTTCAGTGTAGCATATTTATACCAATTGTATCTGGTAGGAATGCTGTCTAGAAATGTATTCTGATAGGGAGGAAAATGAAGTCGTTTCTTTGAAAAACTACAGTGGACACTTGCAGACATTGCACATTTAGAGTTAGTATAAGATTTATTGTCTTTTGCGAAGACTTGGCAGCAATATCTATTGGAGTAGTGAATCGTGGAAAACCACCACATTGTTCAACTAAATGGGCTCTCTGCCGGTGCGCGTTATCCGGTGGAGGACGGGTATATTATCGGCCGGAATCCCAGTTGTCATATATTCCTGAATAATCCTCTGGTCTCCAGGCAGCATGCTCGATTTCGAGTAAATGACAGCGGTGCATTTGTACTGGATTTACAAAGTGGGAATGGAACGCTGGTCGATGGTCGCCGAATTGCTGAAGTGAAATTAAGTGATGGGCAAGTGATATTGATTGGTGAAACGGAGTTTCAGTTTGAAGAAGCAACTCCAACATCGGCACTGACAGGCTTGGGCGATTGTGGGCGCATTGTATTGCAAGATAATGTGGCCGGGGATATGGAGAGTTCTAAAACTCAGGATGTCTACAATACACTCTTTACAACTTCCAGTACTAATGCCAATTCAGGAAGTGAAGCGGAGCAATTACAAGCACGATTAAAGGCTATTTATGAAGCCAACCAAATTATTTCTTCTGAACACAATTTAGAAAAAGTCTTTGAAAAAGTTACTGAGCAATTATTGAGATTGGTCTCTGCTAGCAACATGATCATTATGACAGTGGACCAAGAGACTGGTAAGTTGGTTGCAACGCATGAACACAAGAAGATTGAAGGCGAAGCTATCCAAGTGAGCTCGACCATCATACGACAAGCATTTGTTGAGCGCGAAGCGGTACTGGTCTCTGATGCTGGGGCCGATAAGCGTTTTGATGCATCGCAAAGCATCATAATGGGAGATATCGCATCGGTGATATGTGTGCCTATGCAGTTTAGAAGTGAAGTGCTGGGTGTAATTTATTTAGATACCCGTGGTTCAACCAACGCGTTTAATAATAATGATCTTGAATTGTTAGTGGCGTTGGCTGGACCTGCAGCGATCGCAATTCAAAATGCTTCCTACCACCAACAATTGGAAGATGATTTCCAAACCACATTGAAACTTTTGGCGAATGCCATTGAAATGCGTGATCATTATACATTGGGCCATACTTGGCGTGTTACTAAATATTCGATTGAAATTGCTCGAGAGTTAGGGTGGAGTGAAGAGAAAGTTAGTGAAGTAGAAATGGGAGGAGTATTGCATGACATCGGAAAAATAGGGGTTGCTGATGCTGTATTGCGTAAACCTGAACGGTTGAATGATGATGAATACGCCCAAATGAAAGTACACCCGGAACGTGGTGCTGCATTAATGCGCGATTGTAAAAAATTGGAAGCCCTGATTCCCTATTGCCTATACCACCACGAGCGATATGACGGTAAAGGTTATCCATATGGCATGGAAGGGGAAGATATACCCATTGAAGGTCGTTTAGTGGCCGTAGCGGACACATTTGATGCTATGACGAGCAATCGCTCATACCGAGATGCTTTGCCCGCGCAAGTGGCCTTGGATGAAATTGAGAAGCATAAAAACACTCAATTCGATCCGGTGTGTGCGGATGCATTTATTCGGGCTTTCCATAAAGGGAAGATCGAACCCTTCATGCAAACAAAGCAAGAAGATGCTGAACTTGATGGCGTGGCCTGCCCATTCTGCAGTACCTTTATTTCAATTCCTGAAGAGGCCGAAGAAGACGATATTTATGGGTGTAGTGTATGCCACCGTTCAGTTAAGCTACTGGAGCAAAACGGGACCTTTTTTGGCGAATTATTGAAAGAGGTCGAGATGCGCAGTACACAGCCAGCAAAAGGCAGTATCTACGCTCCGCCGAATTAGGATTACTTCAATTCAGCCTTGCCTTCATGTAAGTGCACCCAGCGATGTGAGCGCTTAGCAAGGCTTAGATCATGAGTGACCAACACCAATGTGATGTTGTCTTTCTCATTGAGTTCCCAGATGAGGTCCAAAATTTCATGCCCAGTGTGTTCATCCAAGTTACCCGTTGGCTCATCGGCTAAAACTAAACTCGGATTATTAAACAATGCACGGCCAATGGCCACGCGCTGTTGTTCCCCGCCACTCAACTTCCCCGGTTTATGGGTCATGCGATCTTGTAACCCTACTTTCACCAATAATTCTTCAGCACGTTCCAGGCATTGCTTACGGGGAAGACCTTGGGTGAGTGCAGGCATCATTACATTTTCCAATGCCGAAAACTCCGGTAGCAAATGATAGAACTGAAAGACAAAGCCTAGCTCTTCATTGCGTAAACGGTTGATGCTTCTTTTATTCATCTTGTAAAGCTGATTGCCGTTATAGAGCAATTCGCCTCCGCTTGGAAGATCAAGCGTTCCCATAATGTGAAGCAGGGTACTTTTGCCTGCGCCCGAAGAGCCACTGATCGATAAAATCTCCCCTTCAGGCACTTTAAGGTTTACGCCCCGTAGGATCTTTAATTCACGATCGCCATCGTGAAAATTTTTCACAATTTTTTTACATTCAAGAACATTATTCATGGCGTAATGCATCCACTGGGTTTAAACGCGAAGCACTCCACGCCGGGTACAGAGTTGATAAGAAGCTTAGAATGACCGAGACAATGGTGATATACAAAACATCCTGCGGAACAATGCTCACAGGAATCCGGTCAAAATAATAGATTTGACTATTGAATAGATCGATACCAAAGAGTCCTGCTATGAATTCAGCTACAGGATTTAGATAAAAAGAGAGTAAAGTGCCCGCTGTTACTCCCACAAGGGTGCCGCCAAGCCCTATGAATAGACCTTCGACCATAAATAATCGCAGGACCAATCCTGAACTTGCGCCCAGGGTACGAAGAATGCCAATGTCACGTTTCTTCTCCATCACCATCATTATGAGTGTGGAGGTGATATTAAAAGAAGCTACCAAAACGATAAAAATTAAAATGATAAACATAGCAAATTTTTCTTGTTGTAAGGCCATAAAAAAAGCTGCCTGATTTTCAAACCAGGTCTGAACGCGATAACTAGTATTTGCTTCAATGCGTCGTTGAAACAATTCAGCTTCATCGGGGTTCTCAATGCGACAATGCACCCCATGAACGCCTTTTTCACCCGTTAATAAACGCGCGGTTTTTAAATTTACCCATGCATAAAGCATATCGAAGTCATGCATCTGTGCTTGGGAAATGCCGCTAACAGTAAGGTAAAGCTTTTGCCCTTCACTGCGCCCCATAGGGCCGACTTTTCCCCTGCCTGTCAATACCATAATTTTATCGCCCAAGCCTACGCGCAAGTTTTGCGCGAGGACATATCCCAGTACAATTTCTTTGTGTCCAGGCATTTCGCCACGTCCAAATTGCCGACCGCCTTTGCCAGTCATGTTGTCTTTAAGATACGTGACCTTTGACTCGCGTTCAGGGTCTATCCCAATGATATAGGCACCTTCCTGCATGCTTTTGGAATAGCCCGATTCAGCGGTTAATAGCGATTGAATTTGTACGATGGGCCCAGAGCCTAAAATTTCGGGGCAAAGCGTTTCAATTTCGTCAATCACAGATTCATAATCTTCGAAGGTGTCGCTCATGGGGGCATGTACTGTGAAGTGTGCACGATTACCTACAATGGTGTCGCGCAATGCGACATCGAATCCGGTCATGACACTCATCACAATGATCAATGTCATAACGCCCACGGCTACACCAGCTACAGAGATCAGCGAAATTAGGCTGATGAAACGGTTTCGCCGTTTCCCTCGTAAGTAGCGCATAGCCACAAATAATTCGAACCGAATCATAGAGATATACCCCTTAAGAAATGGTACGCAGTTGCGGGAACATGATTACTTCGCGGATGGATGCGGAGTCTGTCAACAGCATCGCTAAGCGGTCTATCCCGATTCCCAATCCAGCGGTCGGGGGCATGCCAATCTCCAAAGCCGTCAGGAAATCTTCGTCTAAATGCTGTGCTTCATCATCGCCTTCTTCACGCAATTGGCCTTGTCCTTCAAAACGCTCACGTTGATCGATAGGGTCATTGAGCTCGGAGAATGCATTACATAATTCCATGCGGCCAATCACCGCTTGAAAGCGTTCGGTTAAGGCTTCATTGTCACGTTTTTTCTTCGCCAAAGGGGATAATTCAATAGGATAATCATAGAGGAATGTCGGCTGCACCAAGTGCGGCTGTACCTTCTCAGACATTACCTCATCCACAATTTTTCCGTAGCCTATTGTTGCATCGCATTCGACGCCTACGCTTTTAGCAATTTTTGCCGCTTCTTCTTTGTCGCGAGTAACTTCTAAATCGCATCCAGCATATTCACGGATGGAGTCAAACAATGTGATGCGTTTCCATTCGTCTGAACAATCAATGGTTTCGCCTTGATAGTCAAAACTCAATGAGCCCATTGTGCCTTGAATGGTACGCTTAAAAAGTTCTTCCGTTTCATCCATTAAGCCATAATAGTCTTCGTAGGCCTTATACAATTCCATCGATGTAAATTCAGGATTGTGACGCGTGTCTACCCCTTCATTCCGGAAACAGCGATTGATCTCAAAAACCTTTTCAAATCCACCCACAATAAGCTTTTTCAAATAGAGCTCCGGGGCTACACGCATATATAAGTCGCGGTCGTAGGTATTGTGATGAGTGACGAATGGGCGCGCGGTTGCTCCACCAGGGATGGGGTGCATCATCGGTGTTTCTACTTCGAGATAACCATCTGCTTCCAATGCGCGACGCATGACCGACACCATTTGAATTCGCGTTTTGAATGTGTCCAATACTTCTGGATTAGCGATCATATCCAAATACCGTTGACGATAACGTGTTTCAACATCTGTCAGACCATGATGTTTCTCAGGTAAGGCACGAGTGTTTTTTGTCAGGATTTGCCAACTGTCGGCAAAGATTGTAATTTCGCCTTTTTGGGTACGTTTAACTTTCCCGTGTACTCCGATGAAATCACCGATATCGAGATCCTTAAGGGCTTCGTAAGACTCATCGCCCAAGGTATTCTTTTTCAAAAAGACTTGAATTTTCGCACCTTCATCGCGTAAATCGGCAAAGGTCACTTTGCCTTGCCCACGGGAAGCCACCATACGTCCCGCGAGGGATTGATTTTCAATTAAAGCACCCTCTGCATAGTCCGCTTCCAAAGTCTCAAGGGCTGCGCGGGCTTCACCGATGGTCTGGCTGCGATCAAAATCGTATTTGAATGGAACATCCCCGCGTTCGCGGATGCGTGCCATTTTATCCAATCGATGTTGCGTTAATTCGTCTGACATGGTTGTTTCCTTTTATGAGTGTTTCTGTTCCAGCTTCCATTTAAGGTAGTGTTCAATATAGGGCTCTAAGTACCCGTCCAATACTTTATCAACATTTCCCATTTCATAATTGGTACGGTGATCTTTAATCATTTGATAAGGCTGCATTACATAGCTGCGGATTTGGCTTCCCCAACCCACTTCCTGATGGTCGCCACGTTGATCATCAAGCTCTTTTTGCTTTTTCTCCATCTCAATATCATACATCTTCGCTTTTAACATTAAGATGGCCTGAGCTTTATTTTTATGCTGTGAACGTCCCATTTGGCAAGAAGCAATTAAGCCAGTGGGGAGGTGGGTCAAACGTACAGCCGACGACGTTTTGTTCACGTGCTGACCGCCCGCACCGCTTGCGCGGAATACATCCATTTTTAAATCTTCTTCACGAATTTCAATATCAATTGTATTGTCGATTTCAGTCAATACTTCCACTGCTGCAAACGAAGTTTGCCGTTTGCCTTGTGAATTAAACGGGGATATGCGTACTAAACGGTGAACGCCGGCTTCGGATTTGAAATAGCCATACGCCATTGGGCCACTTACGCGGAAACTAACACTTTTAATGCCTGCTTCATCACCATCTTGGTAATCCAAGAGCTCCATATTGAAGTCACGCCGTTCACAAAAACGCTGTAACATACGATATAGCATCCCTGCCCAATCGCAGGATTCTGTTCCACCTGCGCCAGGATGAATACTAATAATGGCATTTTTCGAATCACGAGGGTCATTGAGCATACACTGCATCTCAACTTCCATCAATTGTTCTTCAAGGCGAGCTGTTGATTTTTCAATTTCTTCTTGCATAGACTCATCGGCTTCTTCCTGTGCCATTTCAATGAGTATTTGTGCATCTTCCAGCTCTGCCATCAAGGCAGTAGGTGAATCAATAGTGTTTTTGTATTGCTTCAGTTGTTGAACCGTCTCTTGAGCGGATTCGGCATTGTCCCAAAAACCTGGTTCAGCCATAATGCCCTCAAGCTCAGATATTTTTTTCTCAGCTTCATCAGAGTTTAAGGCTTTCTGCAACTCTCCAAGTCTAGATGTAAGATCGATTACTTTTTGTGCGTGTTCTTCAAACATAAACGTCTTTCAAAAATTAAAAAATGGTCAAGTAGTATAATACAGGTGCAGTAACAAACAAACCATCACAACGGTCCAATGCCCCGCCGTGTCCAGGGAAAATGGTACCAGAATCTTTCACACCAGCATCCCGTTTAAAAGCAGATTCCGTCAAATCACCAATTTGAGAGGCCACCGATAGTATTGCGCCAATGATTATATATCGCGTCAATGACCAGTCTGGCACATTGCCCCACCCTTTTTGTTCGCGTAAGAAATATAACGTCGCCATAAAAGCCACACAGAAAACAAACCCTCCAACGGAGCCTTCCCAGGTCTTATTTGGGCTGACCACTGGTGCCAACTTATGCTTACCAATAGATTTCCCAACAAAGTAGGCACCCGTATCACTCAAAGATACTGCGGCAATTAGCATAGTTGTTAATACCGGACCCATAGCCTCAATTTTATATAGCATAACAAAATGAGCAGCAGTCCAACTGATGTAACCTAAACCAAATAAAGAAGGGAGCATTGTGCTCATGGTTGCATTGGGTTTGATAATGTGTGTGAATGCAACAACCAACGCAGCGGCAGCAAAAGTAGCATTTACAATATTGATATCGAACCAATACCCACTCGCGATTATGGCAACTCCAAGTGGTAAGGCTAAGTAGGAATGGTATTTAGGATCTTTAGCCTTAACGAATTTATAAAATTCGTACAAGGCGCAACCTCCAGTCGCGCAGGCATAGAGTAGAAAACCCAATTCTAATGCTGGAATCCAGATGAAGCTCAATGTTAAAGCAATTAGGAAAAATGCAGTAATCGTGCGAGTAAGTGTACCGCCGCCGGATTTAGCCATTAGGTGCGCGCTCCAAAGTTCCGCTTACGCGATTGATACTCGCGCAATGCTTCCATTAATTGTGGTTTATGAAAATCAGGCCAATAGGTGTCGGTGACAACAATTTCCGAATACGACAATTGCCAAAGCATAAAATTGCTTAAGCGTAACTCGCCACCGGTGCGGATCAACAGATCCAATTCTTTGGTTTCAGGTAAATACAAGCGATTAGAGATGGAGTGCTCGTCGATGTCGTCTTTTGCCAGTACACCCTGTTCTACATCATCAACAATGGCTTTACACGCATCCACAATCTCGCTGCGGCTGCCATAGTTCACGGCAAGATTTAGCGTCATTGCAGTATTGTGCTTGGTTTTTTCTTCGCTATCACGCATTTCAGCCAATAGCGCTTTGGCTAAGCCATCGGTACGTCCCATAAACTTAATACGGATATTTTCATTGTGCAAAGTATCAATTTCGAGTTTGATATATTTGCTGAGTAATGCGAATAAAGCCGAGACTTCAGCATTGCTTCGGCGCCAGTTCTCCGTGGAGAAAGCATACAGGGAAAGTGTTTTGATGGCACCCAGTTCACGGCACAATTCAGTAACTGAACGCACACTCTTAGCACCGGCCTCGTGACCACAGACACGATTTAAGCCATTTTGTTTGGCCCAACGTCCATTACCGTCCATGATGATAGCCACATGTTCGGGCAATCGATCTGGATCAAGCTCTGTCACATTTACTTCACTCACTCACGTTTCCTTCAGCATCTTTTCAAAAACAAAACCGCGGTAGGAGCGCACTGCACCTTCCGCGGTTTATACATGTCTTAACTATCGTCAAAGTTGCACGTGCATGAAAATCTCTTAGATGGCCATAATATCGGCTTCTTTGGCCTTAAACGCCTCATCAATCTTAGCGATATAAGAATCGGTCAGCTTTTGTAACTGATCGGTCAATTTACGGGCATCGTCCTCTGGAATATCCCCATCTTTTTGTTCTTTCTTGATGGTTTCCATTTCGGTGCGACGAATATTACGAATTGATACGCGGGAGTCTTCCGCTAATTTACCAATAAGCTTCACATATTCGCGACGACGCTCTTCACTTAGCTCAGGCATCGGTATGCGAATAACTACTCCGTCATTGGCTGGCTGGAGGCCCAATGGGGATGCTTGAATAGCTTTTTCAATGGCTGCAATCTGTCCTTTGTCCCAAGGTTGAACAATCAACAAACGTGCTTCAGGAGCATTCACTGTCGCCAACTGGTTCAGCTTCATGATTGAACCGTACACATCAACCTCAATGCTGTCAAGTAAATTAGATGCTGCACGACCCGTGCGAATATTTAGAATTTCCTGCTGAAACGCTTCAAGGCTTTTTTGCATTTTGCCTTCAACTACAGACATTGCTTCCATATCCTACTCTCCTTTAACCATCGTTCCGATGAGCACACCGCGTAAAGACTTCAATATACTGCCTTGCTTATTCAAGTTAAATACAAGAATCGGCAGTTTGTTCTCACGGCATAACGAAATCGCTGTAGCATCCATTACACCAAGCTTTTTAGACAACACATCGGTATAGCTCAACGTGTCATACTTAGTCGCATCAGGATTTTTAACAGGATCGGCATCGTAAATACCGTCAACCTTGGTGGCTTTTAATAATATTTCCGCACCAATTTCACTGGCGCGTAAAGCCGCTGCAGTATCTGTAGTGAAGAAAGGATTACCTGTTCCTGCACCAAAAATAACTACGCGGTCTTTGTCTAAATGGCGTACAGCACGACGACGGATATACGGTTCGGCTACAGGGCGCATCTCAATAGCGGTCAATACCCGTGAAGGGACATCGCGCGCCTCAAGTGCGGCTTGTAATGCTAAGGCGTTGATCATCGTAGCCAGCATCCCCATGTAATCCCCGCTAGGTTTATCGATACCGGAATTGGCGCCTTCCGAACCACGGAAGATATTGCCGCCACCAACAACCAGGCCTACTTGAACACCAAAGTTTGTAATCTCTTTAATCTCATCGCAAATGCGTCCGACGGTATCAAAATCAATACCGCCTCCGCCGTTTGGGCCTTCAAGGGCCTCGCCGCTGAGTTTTAAGAGGATACGTTTGTATATGGGTTCTGGGGAAGACAAGAGTGCTTAGTTTCCTTTAGAATCTTGAACAGCTTGAGCGACTTCTTCAGCGAAATCCACGACTTCTTTTTCAATACCTTCGCCAAGAACAAAGCGTTCGAAACGACGAACAGTAAGTTTCTCACCTACTTTACCGCTCAACTCTTTAAGTAAGTCTTCGATTTTAGTTTTAGGTTCTTTAACAAAGCCTTGTTCTAACAAGCAGTTGTCTTCAAAGAATTTACCCAATTTGCCCTCAGCAATTTTCTCAAGGATGTTTTCAGGTTTTCCGCTGTCAGCCATTTGGGTGATATAGATTTGCTTTTCAGCTTCAATTACATCAGCAGGTACTTCTTCGCGGGAAATCCAGCGAGGAGCTGCAGAACAGATTTGCAAGCAAATATCCTTACACAAGCTTTGGAATTGTTCGCCTTTAGCAACGAAATCAGTTTCGCAATTGATTTCAGCCAATACGCCCATTTTCCCACCCATGTGAATGTAAGAAGTAACCCCGCCTTCGCTAGCCACTTTCCCTGAACGTTTTTCAGCACTGGCCATACCTTTTTCGCGTAACCATGTGGTAGCAGCTTCCATATCACCATTGGTCTCGGTCAAGGCTTTTTTACAATCCATCATTCCTGCGCCGGATTTTTCGCGCAGATCTTTTACGTCTTTTGCACTAATGCTCATAAGCTTACAGAGCTCCTTTTATGTGGTTCGTTCCCCACCAAAGGGGGATATCAAAACTTCTTAGTGTAAATGGGAAAAGGCTTATTCAGCAGTTTCTTCAGCAGCCGGTGCTTCTTCAGCAACTTCATCAGCTGGAGCTTCTTTAGCATCAAAGTCTTTTTGTTGCTGCTTAGCCAATTTGCTTGTCTTCACGGTATCTTCAGAATTGGCAGACTTGCGTTTAGCAGCTTCTTCTTCTTGATTTTTCTCAAAACGCATGCGCCCGTCAATCACAGCATCAGAAATAATTGAACAGAACAAGTTGATTGCACGGATAGCGTCGTCGTTACCAGGGATGGGAATATCTACTGTGTCAGGATCGCTGTTGGTATCACAGATAGCCACTGTTTTGATGCCCAGACGCTTGGCTTCATTTACAGCTATACCCTCACGTTGAGAGTCTACTACGAACATCAGTGCAGGTGGTTTGGATAATTTTTGAATGCCGCCCAAGTTTTTTTCCAATTTAACCAGGCTTTTGCCCATCATGGTTTGTTCTTTTTTGGAGTAAACTTCGATTTTGCCAGTTTCGATCATATCTTGGTAACGAGCCATTTTGGCGATGGAATTTTGAATGGTTTCCCAGTTGGTCAATGTACCACCGAGCCAACGTTTGTTGATGTAATACATACCACAACGTTCGGCTTGAGCTTTGATAGGCTCTTGGGCTTGTTTTTTGGTACCAACAAAGAGAACTTCGCCTCCAGCAGCAACCGTGTCACGTACTTGGATGTAAGATTTTTGCAATTGACGCATCGTCTTTTGCAGGTCGATGATGTAGATCCCATGACGTTCTCCGAATATAAAACGCCCCATTTTGGGATTCCAGCGGCGGGTTTGGTGTCCGAAATGAATGCCGGACTCCAGCAGATCTTTCATGCTAATGCTAGCCATAGTGCTATTGCTCCTTTTAAAGGGTTTGGTTTATAGAATCGCCCTTATCGCCTCAACCAGAACGTAGTCCAGCACCCGAAACGACACTATGTGTGGGAAATTCCTGAGTTAAAAATCGTGTCACCATACCATAGAAAAGCGAGCAGACGCAAGAAAGCATCCAATTTAGAACCCACTACTTAACTTAATAAAAGCCCCGTAATGTTTGCTATTATGGGGCGGAACTAGCTGAAAACCTAGGTAAATCTATTTAATAAAGCTATTGTTTTGAGCTTGAACAATGCTTGCAATCAAGAATAGGGAGAGACAAAAGCTGGTTAAAATTTTCATGGATTGGGTCCTGATTGTTAGTAATGCTTTACATTTTTTGTATCATAACCCATTAGGGACAATTTGGCAAGAGATTTACAGACTATATCGACGTTTCGGGAGTGTAGCTTAAGGCCTTTATTTGCTAGAGATGGCTAACGCCGGTGCTGCTTCAGGGTGATCTTTACGGAAGTCGAGACCTAAAGCTGCCGCTATAGTTGCAGCAACCTGCCCTTGAGTAGTCGATGTGTTCTTCAATACCCCTTTGGCAGGGGTGTCCGGCCCAATCATAGCGGTCCAAATGTACTCAGCACCGTCGATTTTCTTGCCATGACTCTTCCACTCAGGGTCTGTATCACCACGTCCATGGTCGGTGGTCAGAATTAAGGTTGTTTTTCCAGCATATTCCGGCATGGATTGAACTTTTTCCCAGATCCGTTGAATATACACATCCGTTTTATGGGCCGATTCGATATACAAATCGTAACGCCCTTCATGTGCCCAGTCATCGGTTTCGCCAAATCCTATATAAAGTACTCGCGGTTTATGATGTATAATCGCATCCATGGCACCTTCAAAGGTCATCACGTCATAACGGACGCTATCCCACATCTGAGGTAATTCGCGATTTAACATATTCAACTGGTCCTGCTTGGTTTTGTCGCCCATGTCCGTGAAGGCTTCCCATCCAGCATTCACGGGGACGCCACTGCGGTCTTCATTTATAATGTAGGGGAATACATCCCAAGAGGCAAAGGCCTCCACGCGATTGTTAAAACCAGGTTGTTGATTAAGCCATTCTAGAACGGTGATGTTCTTGTTATTTATTTTGGCATTGGACGTAATCGCTGGATTTGGGCGTCCAGTAAGTATTTCATTGTAGCCTGGATATGAAAAAACTTGTTTATTGACGACTCGAACTTTACTATTTGTACCAAGGTTGCCCCAAACTTGGCCTTCCTTAGTAATTGTATTCCAGAAAAAAGGGAGAAGGGCTTCACGTTCTTGTTCGTCTGTTTCACGGACGAACTGCGTGGTTAAGCGCTCTTTCTTTTTTACCTTTTTCATTAAGCGATGGTCAATCCCGCCAAACAGTTCCTGATTGCGTAAACCATCATACGTAATCAAAATAACATTTTCTGTTTTGTCCTCGGCTTGAGCGCTTACACTAAATATGATTGATAAGCTGATTCCAATAATTAACCTGTGCACAATGAACTCCTTGAGTAGTAGTGGGCTAGTAATAAAGCGTATTTTCGTGTACTCTATTAAACACCTTTTTACATATATTTATTTAACATACTGATAAGGAAACTACCATGACCTCAATCTTATCTCGATTGACTCGCCTGATTCTACTACCTATTTTGACTGTAGCTATCTTATCCGGATGTGCGTCAACACCAACACACTCTGCAAAATTACAGTCCATCAAAATTAGTCAAACCCATGATGCTGTCAAACCTGTACCGCGTCATGCAAAATGGATGGAGCGGCATAACTCCTTTAATGTAAATGCTGCTAAAGGGGGATGGGAATTACTGATGATTGGTGATTCCATTACCCATGCATGGGAAAGCCACGGCAAGGATGTTTGGGCCGAATACTATGCTGACCGAAAGGCCCTGAATTTAGGCATAAGCGGTGACCGTACACAACATATCCTCTGGCGATTGGATAATGGCAATGTGGATGGCTTGGACCCTAAGGCAGCAGTGATCATGATTGGCACCAACAACTATCGTGATAACACCGCAGAAGAAATTGCCGAAGGCATTACGGCTATCGTTCAAAAACTTAATGCGAAATTTCCCAAAATGAATATTCTTATTTTAGGGATCTTCCCACGTTTTGCTGAGCCGACACATGAAAAACGAATCATGCTCGCTAAGGCCAGCGCTTTAACATCCAAGCTTGCTGACGGGAAACGTATTCACTATCTGGATATAGGCGATGCATTTCTAACGAAGGATGGCGTGTTGACCAAAAAAGTGATGCCTGATTATTTACACCCACACACCCCAGGTTATAAAATTTGGGCAGAAGCCATGGAGCCTAAAATAAAAGAAATAATGGGCGAGTAAAAACAACGTATACACTATAAGGAACTACCATGAAACTGTTAATAAAGAAAATCAGTTTGGTACTAAGCATTGCGGTTATTTCAGCAGGTTGTATCAATAATTCTTCAGACTCTTGCCTCGGCTGCCATATATCCACAACAACAAATCTTATTCAAGGCTTCGACATGACTAACTGGGAAGGCGACACAGGTACATGGATCAATGCAGGTGACACGGCCCTTCGCTCGGGTGAAAATACAAAGCTTGATGCGGCCAAAGGCTCCGGCGTCATCGTCAATGGACTCGATGGCCGTACGAAAAATCTTATATCAAGCGAGAAGCACGGTGATTGTATCCTCGAATTAGACTTTATGGTTCCCAAAGGATCCAATTCGGGGGTCTACCTCCAAGCGCGCTATGAGATACAAGTCCTTGATAGCTTTGGCGTACCCAACGATAAAATTGAATCCAGTGATTGTGGAGGTATCTATAAACGCTATATAGAAGGCCAAGGGTATGGATACCAAGGAGTCGCGCCCCGGGTGAATGCCAGTAAAGCACCCGGTGAATGGCAGCATTATGAAATTTGGTTCAAAGCGCCTCGATTTGACGAAAATGGTCGCAAGACCAGCCCAGCCAAATTTATTAAAGTTATTCATAATGATCAGATCCTACATGAAAATGAAGAGGTGAGTGGGCCAACCCGAGCGGCCACATTCCGCTATTCTGAAGAACCCACAGGTCCATTGATGCTCCAAGGCGATCACGGTCCCGTCGCATATAAGAATATTAAAATAACTCCTGCTAATTTTTTTGGAATGTAAGTCTCTAATTATGAATGACTTAAGTGCTATTTGGTTGTTGTGTTTAATGAGTGTTTTATTTGCGGATATTTACGATACCCCTTATTATAGGGTAGAGTTTAAGCAATTAAAGAAGAAATGCATAGCAACATTCAAAAACGGCAACAGTATTAGTCATAGACGATGATATTGTTCGATATACTATCGCTCGATGGTTATGAAGTTATTCTCGCCGATGATGGGGACTCGGGGATAGAGCGCTTTAACAAAGATAAACCGGATTTGGTGATCACAGGCATTTTGATGCCCAAAATGGACGGCTTGGAAGTAGTGGAGCGTCTTAAAGAAATATCACCGGGCAGTCCGATGATAGTGGCTTCAGGGACTACGGACTTGAATTTAATTGAGGAAGCGGTGCATAAACATGCCAACCGCATACTTAAGAAGCTATTCATAGTGGACCAATTGCCGGATTCAGTTGCTGAACTGATAGGGGATGGTATGCATCGTCCAGAAAAATCATTTTCGCATCATCATTACCCCGTTGCGACCTAAGCCCATTTTTTCCTACCCGATGTTCTAATCAATACTGTTCAGCGTTTTCGTCTACCCAGCCACGGCCATCATCGGCATAGTCGCCTTTCAATAAGCTTCGATCTTCCAAACCGGAATCATAAAAAGCTTTATAGTCATTACAATGATGATATAGCTAAGCGCCGGTAAAAAGACATGTTGGTTTCTTTTTAATCGGATCGGGTAAAATCGATTAAACCAAAATATGCCTGTGATTATAACTGTAAGCTTTGTGCGATTCTGACCTTAGGGCAGTTCTTTAATGCGAATATGGCGGAAAGTCACTTCGTCATTGTGGTCCTGTAGTTTGATGAACCCTTTTTTTAGGCGAGGTATAAGCTTTTCATGGTCTTTTATATATACGTCCTGCACCACTGTTCTATTAATTGTTACACGAATGTGATCGCCGTTTGCATAAATCTCATATGTGTTCCAATCACCAATAGGGTTAGTAGGATTAGAAGTCGCTGCCAACACATCATAAATGGAACCAGACGAGTTCTTGTTCGGTGCTTCACCCGGGTCGCCAAAGACCTGAATTTCCATACCCAGCGCCGATTCTCGATTAACCCGCGGGGCGCGAATAAATACACCGCTGTTGCCATGACGACGTTGTAATTTCCACTCCAATCGTAAGATAAAATTGCCATATCGTTTGCGCGATTGGACTCTTCGCCCGCCTTTACCATTCCAGCTGATGCCACCCCAATGCTCGATGAAGCCATCCTTCTTGTCACCCATCACAGTCCAATTGCTCATATCGTTACGATAAAAAAGGGTATAAAATCCTTTGTCGATTTCAGCTTGAGTGAGCCCTTCGGTGCCTGGTGTCCATTCTTTTGATTCAATACAGACTGCATTCGCAGTATCATAAGCTTTGAGGCTGTCACACCCTTTATCAATCACCAATGAATTAACATGAGCATTACGGATTGTAGGGATCTTTCCGATGACGAGTGCCGGACGTCCATCAATGATTGAATGTTCTTCAACAACGGCATCCACATCGCCACCGTAGGGGGCTGCAACGGTTAATTGAGGTGCGACTCTTTTAAAAGCCGCAACCAGTTCCCCACTATGTGGCCCATCAATCCAGTACAATATACTCGAGGACCCTTTAAGGGCTTTACCAGCAGTTTCTACAGCGGCCAAGCGTGCAGCATGGTCTGAGTTGTCAAAATTACCCAATACACAACACAGTAATTTCGTCCAGCGATAACCGGCTTCATTTTTAAGTAATTGTACAGCGTCCAATCCAGCGGAGGAGAGGCTTTGGCCTTTTTTGCTTAATCCATCAAGATTAAACGCTAAAGTATCCGCGCCTACATCTGAAATATGGGCCATTGCTCCAGCGATATCCTCTGAGGTTGTTCCCGTATTGCCTACCTTGTCAACCAGAATTGCATTAAAGGATTCCGGAGATCCCCCCTTATAGATTTCTCCACGTTTTACTGTAACACGGCGGTTTTTTGCGTCCTTTTCCAAGGCTTGTGCGCTTGTTGATACCAAAATAAGTGTGATACATAAAGCATTCAGCAACGTTTTCATGTACAATTCCTTTAGCATTTCTTGCAAAATAGGGTGCGTATAGACAATCATAATAGGATAGTTAACAGCATCCTCACAAAACAAGACCAATTGATGAGAAGGAATTTACATAATGCGCTTTTTGACCATTGCCTCGGCCTGCGTCTTGGCCCTTTCCCTAATGATGACAGGAGAATCCATGGCTGAATCCAGTAAAACTGAAGTGATCGCCCACCGTGGAGCGAGCTATTATGCCCCTGAAAATACGCTTTCTGCCTTCCGTCTGGCCGATGAGATGGGTGCTGAGTTCTTTGAATTGGATTGTACACTAAGCTCCGATGGTGAAGTCATTGTGATTCACGACAACACCTTGGACCGTACTACGCCATTAAAAGGGAAAGTCATTGAGACTCCAGCACTGACGATCCTGAATACTGAAGCAGGCGCTTGGTTTGATAAGAAGTTTAGCGGGGAGCCAGTCCCCACCCTGGATCAAACACTCAACTACGCCAAAGACACCATTGGTGTCTACATTGAAATCAAAGATTCAGATGAAAAAGGCGGTGCTCTGTTGGCTACACTGCTGAATTATGGTTATGAGAAGAAAGGCCTTTTGCCTGCTCATAAAGATTTCGTACTCAAAACCATCGAAGCTAACGGGACTGCAAATCTCGAACTCACACGTAAAGTGATTGAAGCGGTTCGCGAACGCGATATGGAAGTTGAAGTGGTCATACAATCCTTCTCTCCTGTAGTTTGTGCTGTAGCCATGATTGAAGCACCGGAAATTCGCACAGAGTTGCTGGCGGGTGCCAGTAGCGACAACCCTCAAATCTGGAAAGATTACTTAGCTTGGGGCGATTACTTAAATACGCCCGGATTTAATTGCAGTAAGCACTCTGTAACGGCTGAATTGGTCGCCAAATTGCACAAGCAAGGACGCACCAATGCTGTATGGACCGTCAATGATCGAAAGACTATGGAAAAATTAATTCGCTTCGGTACAGACCGAATCATTACCGATCGCCCTGACTTATGTCGTGAAGTGATCGAAGGCAAGTAACGAAATGGTAGAGAGACCATGAAGAAAATAGTTGTAACCGGTGGAGCCGGATTTATTGGGTCAGCGTTTGTGCGTTATTCATTACGTACCTATCCCGATCTGCATATTGTAACCTTCGACAAATTGACTTATGCCGGTAACTTAGAAAGTCTGCGTAACGTGGATGAATCTCGCCATACCTTTGTTCAGGGGGATATCGCCGACTATGATGCGATTCATGCTGCGATGGATGGGTGTGATGCCATTGTGAACTTCGCAGCAGACACCCATGTAGACCGTAGTATTTTAGGTGCAACGGATTTCATCTCGACCAATGTGACTGGAGTATACAATATTCTTGAAGCGGCCAAGGCTTTGAATACAGAGCGTGTGCTGCTAGTCTCCACGGATGAAATCTACGGCAGTATAGTTGAAGGTTCTTTTGTTGAAACTGACCCACAAGAACCCAAGAATCCTTATTCAGCCAGTAAAGCTGGAGGTGAATTGATTGCGCTTGCGCATCACAATACCTTTGGCACCCCTGTCATGATTACACGTGGTTCAAACACCTACGGGCCGTATCAGTACCCTGAAAAGATTATGCCCCTTTTTATTACCAATTTAGCCGACGACGAAAAAGTACCGTTGTATAGCGGCGGTGAAAACAATGTGCGTGATTGGCTGTATGTGGATGATCATGCATCCGGAATTGACACGGCTTTGCGTCATGGTAGTCCCGGCGAAGTGTACAATGTTGCCGGCGACAATGAACGTGAAAATATCACATTGACCAATCGAATTCTTGAATTATGCGGAAAAGATGAATCTTCTATACAGCTTGTCAAAGATCGCCCTGGGCATGACTTCCGTTATTCTATCGATGCGAGTAAACTTCACGCACTCGGTTGGAAACCTCAAATGGACTGGGATAAAGGTATTGAAGAAACCGTTGCATGGTATCAGGACAATGAAGCCTGGTGGCGTTCCATCAAAAACGGCGAGTTTAAAGAATACTACAAACGTCAATATGCCAACCGCGAAGTGTAAGTGGTATAGGATGACTTTTTGGGCATGAGTAAGAAAAAGAAAAAGGTCAATACACCAAAACCGCCCAAGCCCTCGCGTGTAGAAAATGGAATTTATGGTCTACTTTTATTCGCTCTTTCAGCTATCCCTGTATGCATCACGGAGATGCTGGATATAGGTGAGGATAAGTGGTTTTTAATTCGAACGGTGGGGCCCTTGCTAGCAGTGTCGTTGGCTATCCATTGCCTGACCAAACATCTAAAGCTTCCACGTCTTGATCCCTTGGCAGTGTGTAGCATTGGTTGGATAGGGGTAATGCTTCTTTCCATGATTGATGCCCATAACCTGGGTGTCTCGCTAGTGGTACTGACCCGCCAGATTGGCTTATTGGGATTCTTTTTTGTGGTACGATATTTTGTCCTGCAGCGTTCAGATACCCTCACGATGAACATTCTATATGTACTTGTGTTTATGGTATTCCTTACTGCAGTCTATGGAGTGTTCCAACATTTTGGCTACGATTACATCGATTGGGAAATTAATGATGAAGTACCTATAGATCGCGGTGTGTCATTCATGGGGCATGCAACTTTTGCGGCATCATTGTTAATCATGTTTCTGCCTATTGCTTTTTGTTTGGCACTAAGCATCCCCTCGAAAATGATTCGTATTGGACTGTTTGCGGCATGTCTAACCATGTTATACCACCTCTCCTTTAGTGGAGCGCGTGTGGCAACGGTTGCTTTATTCCTTAGTGCAGGGATTGGAATATGTGTGTGGATATTTACTAAATTACGAGATTCGGAAGCCGAAAATATTAGGAGCATTCGCCGCACAGCCTTAGTGGCTTTAGTGATCTGTGCAGTCATGGGAAGCGGTTTTGCCTATCATGCTTGGCAGCTGAAAGGTAGTGATTTGTTCGGTTTGACCGAGGGCGGTATGGCTCAACGAATCTATGCTTGGGATACTGCCAATCGAATGTTTCAAGCCAACCCATTCAACGGTGTGGGCGTGGGTCACTATGAAATTATTAGTCCTGAATATTGGAATGTGGTGGAGTCCAGTCGCTTTGTGCAATTTCAGCGTATGCTCTATCAACCCCATAATGACTACCTAGAAGCAGCCGCTGAAATGGGGATTCTTGGAGTGATGTGTTTGCTGGCACTTGTGACTTTTGCACTCACCCAATCCTTTGCCTTAATTACGAAGTATAAACTTCTGGCTATTGGAATGTTTACTGGAATATTAGCGAGTTGTATTGACTCCTTCTTTATTTTTTCATGGCAAACAGCGGAGCCCGGTTTGTATTTCTGGACTTTACTAGGCATCGTCAGTGGGTTATATGCCCGTGCGCAAGAGGAGGTCGTTGATGGCTAAGCGCATCCTCATAACAGGCGCCCAAGGCTTTGTCGGACAAAAGCTGTGTGCTTATTTATCAGAACAAGGCCATACTGTATTGCACACCGATACAGAGGTGAATGAAGAAGATCCCAATGCACGCGCATGCAATGTCGCTATGGCTTCCTCAGTCGATGCGCTCATCGAATGGGCTGGACCTTTGGATACGGTAATTCATTTGGCGGCCATTACTTTTGTGCCTGACGCACAAGCCAACCCCACACGAGTAATGGACGTGAATTTCCTTGGGACTATGCATCTCATTGAGGCTATGAAGCATTATATTCCGAAAGCGCGCATGCTTTTTGTTAGCACATCTGAAGTATATGGACCGCCCATATATTTACCTATAGATGAAAAACATCCTTTTAATCCTACTAACCCTTATGCAATCTCAAAAGTTGCCGCCGACCATTATTGTGGCTATGTGGCGAAGGCAGGGGAGTTAGATATCGTGCGTATGCGCCCTTTCAATCATTCCGGTCCTGGACAAACCGACCGCTTTGTACTCTCCAGTTTCGCTCACCAACTAGCAGCCATAGATGCTGGACATCAGGAGCCGGTATTGGAAGTGGGCAACCTCGAAGCGGCTCGTGATTTTATGCATGTCGACGATGTTGTGCGTGCCTATGCATTGGCCCTGGAGTACGGCGAGTCTGGGAAAGTCTATAATGTCGGCTCTGGTGAATCACGCACAATACAATCCGCTTTAGATTCACTGTGTTCAAGGGTAAATATCTCAGTGACTACAAAGCGCGATTCCGTGCGTATGCGCCCACTGGCCGTGCCTGAAATCTGTGCATCACACCTTTATTTTACTGAGTGCTGTGGATGGAGACCGGAAAAAACATTTGATGAATTATTGGATGATTTATTGACCTATTGGCGTGAAGTTTTACATGCGGTAGAGGAAACTGGATGAAAATTATACTGTGTTTCTTCATCGTTTCCTTCATTACTTTACCCTTCTTGTGCGCACAAGAGACGCACCCGTTGAAGGATGCCATTAAGCAAGAGAACTTAAGTGTTGTGCAAACCCTACTTGATGATGGGGGCGATACCATAAAAGCGTTGCTGGCTACTAGTGCAGCTATAAATCAAGTTGATGCTTCTAGTCAATGGACTCGGCTTATGTATGCTGTAGCACAAGGCCATAATGAAGCATTTGATGCCTTATTGACAGCCCAAGCCGATGTGCAGGCGACCAATGCTGCGGGCTGGACGGCATTACACCTTGCTACGTTTTTAGGGCACAGTGATTTGTCTTCACACTTAATAGAAGCAGGCGCTAAAGAAAATGCCCGAAATGAATTGGGCCACACTCCCAACCAATTGGCTCAAATAGGACTTACTTACCGCGATACGCAACTGATGAAAGCAGGTGCGCGATGAACTTGCATACGCATACAAAACGAGGATTAGGCCTTTGGCTTATTGCTCTCATTTTATTTGGTATCGTTTCAATGGTGGGAAGCACTAAAGGCAATGACATTGTGTTACACGTGGCCAATCGATTTCATGAAGTTCGCTGTGCAAAATGGCTCGATCAAAATAACATTCCTAAAGCTATTGAGGAGTATAAAGCCTGGTTGTGGTTAGACGAAGATAACGTCCAGCGGTCTGTTAAGCTTGTTGAGTTACACCTTATGCAGAAGCAAGCTTTCGAAGCTAATAACCGATTAGCTCCACTTGTAGACAAAATGACTAAAGATGAATATGTATTGTGTTACTGGATGGCCAAGGTGCGTAATGCGCAAGGTAAATCAGATGCTGTGTCATGGGCGAAACGTGCCCAGGCTGTTGCTTCAGAGCAGCAGCAGGATGAAGTCAAAAAATTGCTTAATGCCATTCAGTAGGAACCTTCCACCGGGAATAGGTATACTGAGAATAGAACTATTCGCTGCCTAATCAGGAATTAAATTGTGCAACTATTTTTTATCATACCGGTCATGGATGAACGGGATACCTTACAAGAATTGACCGAGGGTATACTGGGACACACCCATGCGCATGAAGTCCAGGTTTTATATATCAATGATGGCAGTACCGATGGTTCAGGTGAAGAATTGGACCGTATTGTCGAGGAGCACTCAAATGTTCAGGTGATACATTTTCTAGAAAATCGCGGAAAATCCGCCGCATTGGTAGAGGCCCTTGCCATTGCAAAAGGCGATATAGTGTTCATGATGGACTCTGATCTACAAGATGATCCAAAGGAAATACCCAACTTTTTGTCAAAATTAAGCGAAGGTTTTGACCTAGTATGTGGCTGGAAAGTTGTACGCCATGATCCTGTAGATAAAATACTCCCCTCAAAAGTGTATAATGGCATAGTTACCCGTTTGTTTGACCTGGATTTACATGACATTAATTGTGGTTTTAAGGCGATGACTCTTGAAGTTGCACAATCCTTGGAACTCAAACACGATTATCATCGTTTGATTCCGGTCTTGGCAAAACTCAAGGGTTTTCGTATTGCCGAAATCCCTGTCGAACATCACGAGCGTAGATATGGCCACTCAAAATACGGCATTTCACGTATTTGGCACGGTTTGCGGGACGTGTTTCGGGTATGGCACGAATCCAAGCGGCACCCGTAATAGAGTCATAATCAAAGAACAAAGTTCATGGGATCTCCATAATGTTAAGTGCCTATTTGTACAGTAATTGCAGTACATGCCAAAAAGCGAAAAAATATTTAAAAGAAAAAGGTATCGTATTTACTGAGATGCCCATACGTGAAACGCCTCCATCCAAGCAGGAATTGAAACGTATGCTGGACTATATGGACGGCAATCTGCGCAAACTCTTCAATACTTCCGGTATGGAGTATCGCTCCCAAACTCTTAAAAATGAATTGCCTACGATGTCTACCAAAGAAGCTATTGAGATGTTGCACTCCAATGGTAACTTAGTAAAACGGCCCTTCATTATTGGTGAAGATTTTGGTACCGTTGGCTTTAAAGCTGAAACATGGGATGAGCTCTTTGACTAATTCAAGCCAAGCATATGACGCACTTATTTTATTGGGTGCAACGGCTACCGGAAAAACATCCCTGGGTGTATCTTTAGCCCGTGATCTCAATGGGGAAATTATATCAGCGGACTCGAGACAAGTTTACCGCGGGCTCGATATTGGCTCCGGTAAAGATTTGGCTGAATATACGGTCGATGGGGAAACAGTTCCTTATCACTTAATCGATGCTTTGGATCTGGACGAAGAATTTAATGTCTTTGAATTCCAAAAGCGGGCCTATGAAATAATTGAAGACATCCAATCGCGCGGGAAATTACCTATCATTGTCGGAGGAACCGGATTGTATCTCGATTCTTTGATGAATGGTTACCGCATGACTGAAGTTCCGGAAAATGCTGCCTTGCGTACAGAGTTGGCTAATTTGTCTCAAGCAGAATTGGTGGAGCGATTAAAAAGCCTTAAAGAAGGTCTCCATAACAGTACCGATACACATGATCGCGATCGATTAACTCGTGCCATTGAAATTGAAGTGTATACTCAGGCAAATCCTCCTGAGCCTTCCCCTGAATTAACCTTAATGGTGCTGGGGTTGCAATATCCGCGTCCGCAATTGCATGAGCGTATAAAGACTCGATTGAAGGCACGTATGGCAGAAGGTATGATTGCTGAAGTGGAAGGCTTATTGGCCCAAGGCATTGATCACGATCGTCTTCATATGTTGGGGCTGGAATACCGTTACGTGGCAGGTTATTTGCGCGGAACCATTAAGAACGAAAATGACTTAACACAAAAACTATTGCCTGCTATTAAAAACTTTGCTAAACGTCAAGAGACGTGGTTCCGCCGTATGGAAAAAAAGGGCAGTCGGATTCATTGGTTAAATAGTCCTGATGTGAAAAAGGCCTTGGCCTTGGTGACACGAGAACGATTATGACTTATAAGTTAGAGGGCTATTTGCGCAAGCGCACCAATCTCGATAACTACCCATTTGCTATAGAGCCCTCAGTGAGAAAGCCTGAAATAGTCATTGTACTACCTGCGTTGGCCGAGGCCGATAACCTCCCCAATACCTTGGATAGCCTAGCGCAATGCAATCCAACACTTTTAGCTAAGACGTTGGTTCTTGTTGTTGTCAATAATCGCACCACAGAATACATTGAACTAGAAATCGTTGCAAATAATCAGCGCACGATTGAATGGCTCAATGCGGCATCATTCCCTCACATGCACTTTAGCTATATCGATGCTTCTTCGTCAGGCAAAGAATTAAAGGCAAAAGAAGGCGTGGGTGCTGCACGTAAAATAGGTATGGATCGCGCCCTAGCTACTCTATACGAAAGCGATCATAAATCGCCCCTCATCGTCTGTCTCGATGCCGATACTTTAGTAGAACCCAACTACTTGGATGGAGTGCATCGATATGCCCAACGCAAGGATGCCTGGGCTGGGGTAATAGACTACGCACACCCTTTGCCCAATCATGAACGTGAACAAGCAGCTATTGTATCCTACGAATTGTTTCTACGTTACCAACACCTCGCACTTCGCTGGGCAAAATCTCCTTATGCCTTCCACACCATCGGTTCTACGATCGTGTGCACATCCGAAGCTTATGCTGCTGTGTCAGGGATGAATAAACGCGCTGCTGGGGAAGATTTTTATTTTCTTCAACAACTTTCAAAGACAGGAACAATCGGCTTCATTCATGACACGACTGTATATCCTTCTGCCCGAATATCCTGGCGTGTACCATTTGGGACTGGTAAGCGTGTAGGACGTTTTATGGCGGAAACACACGAAGAATATCGGGTATATGCTTGCGCATCGTATGGAATTCTAAAACAATGGCTGTATACCGTAGAGAAGCATTTGGATGCGACAGCAGAATCTCTGCTGGCTAGTGCAAAGGCAATTCACCCAGAGTTAACTATCTACTTAAATAGCCAGAACTTTGCTGAACAGTGGCCGAAATTACAAGGACAATCATCAACGTCCGAAAAATTGCGTGCGCAATTTCATAGTTGGTTTGATGGGTTTAAAACATTAAAATTAATTCACTACCTAAGGGACAACGCATTTCCTGATCAGCCTACGTTTACGGCCTATTCTGAATTAAGCGAAGCGTATGCTCAAGTGGACTTTCCATCCATTGAGTGCGGTACAGATTCAAACCTTTCGAGTCAGATCGACTATCTGCAGCATTTACGTCAGGTAATGCATGAAATGAATGGTTAAGCCAGCTCGATACTTTCTTCGCATAACGCATGCTCATCATGCATGTTAATAATGCTCTTTGTCTCATCGTTCATGCTGCTGGGTCCCCAGGTATTGACTAAATGACACACTCCACGCCCCTGTGAGCTTTCCTCATAGTCGTTCAACCATTGAGTATATGTGGCCCATTCTTCGTCATTCATGTCAGGTAGCGTTTTGCTCGGTCTTGCTAATCCAATGCGCCAAGGTTTAGGAGTAAGACGCGCACGGTAACATTCTTGCTTGAAGCAAAGTGTTTGATAGAGGTAATCACTGTTGAGCTCTTTAAGGAATTGTTTGGCTCTCTGATCGGAAGTGGGGATATCTTCGCTCGTAATAAATAAGCGCAATCCGGAATGCGTTTTATATAATCGAATGCCTAATTCCCGATGCGCTCGCGAAAAATCCTCGATTTGCTGAAATAGATTGTCCTGTAAATTTTGTCTGGATGAAAATATACTCAAACACCCAGGAAGTTCATTGTCAATATCGGCTATAAATGTGTTTCGGGAATTCAACACCAATGCGCCATACCGATTACGGGTAATGGCAGCAATTAATTCACCTTGGCTGTTATGTATTTCGCCTACCAGGAGCTCCCGAATTTCTGTCCCATATTCATAGTCATCAAGTACATCATTGCGTTTAAACTTTCCAATTAAGTTTTCCAACTTGGAATGTGCAATTTGACTGGCATCCTCCACACTTTCATTCGAGCCGCCCCAACACGCCAACATATAGTGGTAGCCTTCATCGTGCCGGGTAGATTGTTCTTGTTTAACCCAATATTTAAAGACTTTCATGATGTTCTCCTTTGTATGTAGCTACTGTACGTCAGATGTTGGGATTTTGCAAGCCTAATCCCTTTAAACAGGAGCTTTTAGAGTGTTATCCTATGGAGATGAAATCACAACTTTTTATACTCGGACTCTTGAGCGCGGTGTGTATCGCGCCGAATACATGGGCGGAAGATACCGTAAGCTTTGAAAAGGACGTGCATCCGATTCTAGCCGAACGTTGTTTTAAATGTCATGCGGGTGAAGAGCGCAAAGGCGGCTTTAGCATGAGCACCCGCGAATTGCTTCTGGAAGGAGGCGAATTCGGTCCGGTGGTTAAACCCAAAGATGCTGAAAATAGTGTCTTGGTCGAAATGATTACCAGTACTGATCACGAAGATCAAATGCCTCCCAAAGGAGAGCGTCTCTCGGAAGAAGAGATTGATATCCTCAAAGCGTGGATCAACGATGATGTACCATGGGATATGAAACTCACGTCCAATTCATCGTGGGTTACCCCATTGCATCCTCGTGAAGTGAACGTTCCACGCAAAGCCCTCTTTGGTGGATCGAAACATCCTATTGACCGCATTCTACGCCCTTATGTGAAAACGAATGATGTCGAAGTCCCAGGAATAGTAGACGATGAGCGTTTTATCCGGCGTGTGTATTTCGACATGCTGGGGTTATTGCCCCCTGCGGAAGCGGTAAATGCATTTGTAGCGGATACTTCGAAAGATAAACGCGAAACATTAATTGATATAGTCTTAGCAGATAACCGTAGTTACGCCGAACATTGGATGACGATATGGAACGATTCACTGCGCAACGATCACCGCGGTACGGGCTACATCGATGGTGGGCGAAAAAAAATCACGACATGGTTGTATAAATCTCTCTATGACAATAAACCCTACAATAAGTTTACCTCAGAGTTGATCGCACCAGTCGATGGTTCGGAAGGATTCGTTAAAGGCATTAAGTGGCGTGGAGCGCAGACTGCGAACCAAGCGATTCCTCTTCAGGCCGCGCGTAGTGTGTCGCAGGTCTTCCTAGGGGTGAACATGAAATGTGCTTCTTGCCATGATAGTTTCGTAAACCAATGGAAACTCAAAGACGCCTATGGATTGGCCAATGCCTTTTCCGAAAAGCCTATGGCGATATCGCGTTGTGATGTAGCAACAGGCGATATGGCCACGACAAAATTTTTGTGGCCTGAATTGGGAGAGATTGATGCCACGGCATCTGTTGAAGAACGTCGGAAACAGGTTGCCGCTTTAGTGATTTCGCCTGAAAATGGACGTTATACACGTACTATGGCCAATCGTCTATGGCAACAACTGATGGGACGTGGGCTGGTTTCAGCACCCGATGAGTTGGATGAAGAGCCATGGAGTGCCGACCTGTTGGATTGGTTGGCGGTGGAATTGGTGAACCAACAGTATGACATCAAAGCCATGTTGAAACTCATTGCGACTTCTCAAGCATATCAGTTGGAAAGTGACACAACGAAAGTCGAGTTTGACGAATATGTATTTCGCGGTCCTATACCGCGGCGCTTACAACCTGAACAGTTATACGATGCGCTATCTTGCTTAACAGGTGCATGGCAAACCAAGTCGGAATTTGAAGTGCCTAAGAACGATGGAGATGAAGATTCATTATCCAAAGATACCGTTCGTTCTTGGCGCATACATGCCGATCCCTTCATGTTGATATTGGGGCGCCCAAACCGCAACCAGATTGTATTGGCCCGCGAATCAGAGTTTACGCGTTTACAAGCTTTGGAAGTGACCAATGGCGATACTCTTGCAGCGTATCTAACTGCGAGTGCAAAAAAGTTGTTGGAATCAGGACCGGTCAATACCAAAGAGCTCATCTACCATGGATTAGGCCGTTCTATGCCTGAGGTGGAAACGGCCATAGTGTCTTCCTATGGAGAAACGATAAGCGATTCGACAGTGTTGGAAGACGTACTATGGCTGGTGGGCAATCACCCAGAATTTCAGATCATCTTTTAATGTGAATCCTTGGGTTCTTCTTCAAGAGCCTTCGCTGCTTCCAATGCTTTGGCTTCCTCTTCAAGGGTTTGCTGAATTCGTGAGGCCTTGCGCTGGGCAAGCTTTACTTGAGTAATCATCGCAGCATGATGGATACGGTACGTATCAAAAGGGTCATTTTCGCAGGGAATTAGATAGCTTTCAGGGGATGTCCAGGTTTCTCTTGGAGCCAAATATTTTGAACAAGAATTCACCCATTGGCACTGATTCTTCTCAGGCGTATGTAAGTAGAGATCGCCTTCGCCTAAAACGCCATACAAGATCCCATACTTACCGGATATCGCCGCAATACAAGAATCCGTACTCTCACATTTACAGGCATCAGGTTGTTCTTGGCGGAATTGGTTACTCCAAAACGTGAGATCTTCGGGTTCCCAGGCCAATATATCCATTGCAACACTATCGAGATGTATGTCTTCCGAACTTCGGTTGCTTACTGAAAGAGATCGCATAATGGCCGGGACTTCGTGCAGGGCCGTTATAGCCATAGAGACTTCAATGTCAGCATTTGACTTAGTGATAAGTAAGGTCGCACCCAATTCACTGCACTCATCGCTAACATCCACTTCACCCAGATCCATTGGGCCGAACGATTTCCCATTAACACTTAGGGCAAATTCTGGGTTCTGCGCAACGATCCACTCAATATCGCGCCCCGTGGTATTTACGCTATTGGTTGTGCCGAAAAAGCCTGAATAGCTTCGCTCTAGCCATTGATTTCCCACCATTGCCCGGTTAAAGTCGATACGGGTATAGGCGCGATCGTTTAAGCGTTCAAAATAAATATCATCCATAGTGCCATCAGTATAACGAAGTTATTTGGGGGATTGAAGTAAAAAAAACCATCGAGTGTTCAATAATAGGGCTACATATTGGGGCGGTGAATATACAAGATACAATTACGAAATTTATCTTGAAGGTCTGGAACGTTAAGTCGTATGATGATAGGTCTCAGCGAAATAAAAATCAGTAGGAAATCAATAATACCATGGCCGTTGTTCCACAACCTCAATCGACTCCAAATGATCGCATGCCACCGCAAAATATTGATGCGGAGCGTTCGGTATTGGGGGCTATGTTACTCAATCCAGACGCGGTAGGGTTGGTGACAGAGATATTACAGGGAAGCGCAGTGGATGCATTTTATGTGCCTGCGCACCAATATATTTATGATGCGATTATCACCCTCTACGCCAAGGCCAAACCCATTGATGCAATAACCTTGCAGGATCAGTTGGAACACGATGGTACCTTGGAAGATGCGGGCGGATTACCCTATATCACTGATTTGACGGGTGCAGTGCCGACATCAGCCAATGCGCAGTATTACACGCAGATTGTATTGGATAATGCAATTTTGCGACGAGTGATTTCCGAATGCTCCAACGTTATTGGTGAGGCGTATGATTCGCCAGAAGATGTAAATTTATTATTGGATGCTGCAGAGTCATCCATCTTTAAAATCGCTGAGCAACGTCAGGCGAACCCCATTACCAAGGTGGCTGATTTATTGGAAACCAGTATCCACCGTATCGAGCAACAAATGAAATCGGGTTCGGGGATAACCGGTGTTGCGACAGGGTTTAGTAAGCTGGATGAAATGACATCTGGATTCCAGCCCTCGGATATGATTGTTTTAGCCGCGCGGCCCTCTGTGGGTAAAACAGCCTTTGCCTTAAATATTGCTGCGCATGCAGCGATTGAGAATGGCAAGAATGTATTGTTATTTAGCCTGGAGATGGCCAAGGAACAGTTGACCCAACGGCTTATTTGTATGACAGGGCGAATTGATTCAAGTCGATTGCGTTCGGGCTTTCTCGCGGGTACTGAAATGAGTAAAATTCAAGGCGCTGCGGATACACTCAGCCGTGCTCAAATCTATATTGACGACACCGCGAACATCAGTTTGTTGGAATTGCGTTCCAAAGTCCGTAAACATGCAGCACAGCATGGTTGCGATATGATTATCATCGACTATTTGCAGTTGATGTCGGGTGGTGGACGTTCGGAAAATCGACAAAATGAGATCGCGGAAATATCTCGGAGTGTGAAGGGGCTGGCTCGGGAAGTCAGTGTTCCTGTTATTGCGTTGTCCCAGTTGAGTCGTGAAGCAGATAATGATGGTGCCGCACCAAAATTATCTCACCTACGTGAGTCAGGAGCCATTGAGCAGGATGCTGATGTGGTTCTCATGTTGTCACGTCCAGCGACCCATGACACTGAAGGGTTGCCGGGGTTGATCAACCTCAATGTGGCTAAGCAGCGAAACGGCCCTACCGGTAATGCCGATCTGATTTTCGATAAAAATATCCAGCGCTTTAAAAATCTTATGGATGGCCATATGTCAGAGAACGATTTACCTCCGGAAGCCCATAGCTCTGGATCACCTCCTATGGATTATGGCGGCACAGCAGTCGAAGAAGAGTACGACGAAGACGATCAGCCATTCTAGTTACGTTTGGCCTTATTTGCTTCAATGATAGTTCGATCTTTTTTACTCACTTTTCCCCGTCCAAACTTGTTCATGCATGTATTGAATATTTTGGGAATTAATCGATGAGCTGCTACTAATATTTTTCCGTGTCCAGTAATCGTCACATCGCGTTTTCGTTTAGCAATAGCGCGAATCATTTCTCGAGCGGCGACTTCAGTTGGAACCACAATCCAATCAGGTGCCGGATCTTTTTTATCTTCCTGAAATTGGCTGTTGTTATCGGTCATTCGGAAGTTACTTTCTACCAGCCCTGGGTGTAAGCAACTTACGCTCACACCTTGCTCTTCCAATTCGTATTGAATTGATTCGGCGAGTCCAGTAACAGCAAATTTACTCATGGCATAAGCTGAAGATGCAGGGCGTCCTACTTTACCCATCACGCTTGAAATCAATACAATGCGGCCTTGTGTTTTTAGTAGATGAGGGAGAGTGGCATAAATGGTATCAAGAAGGCCAAACACATTGGTGTCGAATTGACGACGATAATCATCTGTACTAAGTCTTTGGAGATAGCCGCTGACTCCGAATCCGGCATTGGCAATACTGACGTCAATTTCTCCCCATTCATTAATAACTTCGGCAACTGCATGATCCAAGCTATCACGCGATGTGACATCACAGATCACTCCCATGGCTTCGCCGCCGACGGATTGAATGGCAGAAACGACTTCATGCAGTCGTTCTTGGGAACGTGCCGCAAGAGCTACCCGGGCGCCTAATTTTGCAAATTCTACTCCAAGGGCAGCGCCAATTCCAGCGGATCCTCCGGTGATAAAGATAACGTTTTTATTGAATGACATAATTAACCTCTGAATCAGTTGGATGGGTTTGAAGAAGGGATTAATTTTGCAATAGATTCTGGGTGAAATGCAAAAAAAGCGGTGAACATAACAAGATGCTCACCGCTCTGTACAGTGCTTATTGGAGTTGAAGGATTAGAATCCGTCCATACCTTTATTGTAACGACCGAAAGTTCGTGCACTGTCTTCAGTCATTGGGAAAGTGTCTGAAGGGTACTTCAAGAATGAAACGTGTCCATCCATGTAGAGTACATTTCCGCCACCTGGCACGTGAGCAAAATCCTTAACCTTGGTACTAATGTGATCCCACATGACAGGCACATTAGAATCAGCTTGTGCTGAAGATGCAGGATTGTTGATGTCGGTAATTAGAAAGCGTGAAATGCCTTCGCGTAAGCGGAACAAGACATCTCCGCCCAATTGTGTACCAGCATTTGCTGCACTGACTTCGAAGTTTTCCAAGCTTTGGTTACCATTACTGGCTACATTTTCCAAGCAAAGCTCGCCCCAAGGAGTGTCTGTGACCCATGAGCCACCAGCCAGATATTCGATTTCTTCAAATCGACCACCAACCCCGGTGCCCGTTAGGCCAAGTCGTTCATCACCTAATATTTGACGATCTTCTAGAATCATCCAACCAGTGTAGTTGAAAGGTTCTTTTGCAAATTCATGAGGTTGCACGATACCGTCATCATTCCCTTTGTAGGCGTCGTATCGTGCCAGCGGACTGGATTGAGCAGTCCAAGATGGGCACCATAAGGTATTTACGTCACTTAAATATTCTGGATACACTGCATATCCATCAAAAATCATGTCATTACTCAATCCGCCATCGGGAAGTAAGGTGACAGGATCATAGGTGTAGATTTCACGTGACGGAAAATATTCACCTTTGGATTCATTGGCATACATCTTGACGACTAAGCCAAGTTGCTTCAAGTTGTTTGCACAACTTGCTCGACGCGCGGCTTCACGTGCACGCGACAGCGCAGGGAGTAAGATGGCCGCTAAGATACCAATGATAGCAATCACGACCAACAGTTCGATAAGTGTAAACCCGGAGGTTTTTTTGGGGGTATTTGTAGTGTTCATAAACACTCTCCTTTTTTTTACTAAGCCAAACACAATATTGGCTAACAGTTCTAAAGTTCAGTATGCTGAACAGTTGATAATATATCAAAAGTTTAGTATGTAGATCAACTAATAGTTATGCAAATCTACTAGGTGTTAACTATAGATATATAAGGGGTTTAGGGGATTTCAGATAAAATAGTCAAAATATTTTTTAAAAAAACTTGACTATAAATCCAAAAAAAATGCCACCGGAAAGCCCGGTGGCATTGAGAGTCTAATCTTTTTTGATTGCTTAGCCCAATTTATGAGCACCAGGTGCTGGAACTGCTCCTACAGGATACGCTCGCTCCCAATCCAATGGTGGAACGATTTCGTTGCGGTCTTTGATGGCATTTTTCCACATAATTTTTTTACCAGTGTATGCAGACATACGACCCATGATGGCGGTCATGGTGGAGTTGGCTGTATACTCACCATCGTTTCGATAAGGGGCTTTACCCGTGATGGAGTTTACCAAGTTAATGTGCTCTTGTACATAAGGGCTAAAGGTTGTACGAGGTAAATCATGTGAATGCCATTTACCTTTTGTTCCTGTGACTTCTTCGTATACACCGCCATCTCCTGCCCAGTGACGAGACATGGATTGCATGTGTGTACCGTCAGAGTATTCATAGTCACAGGAGAAGTGATCGTAAATATCACCGAAGCGATCTTCGCTTGGTTTCCATGTACGTCCTCCGGAAGCGAATACACTCACAGGGTGATCGTTTTTGATCCAGTTAATGATATCCAAATTGTGGACATGTTGTTCTACGATATTGTCGCCAGCGACCCAGTTATGCGCATACCAGTTGCGCAAGCAATATTCGAGATCTGTTTTCCATTCAGGCTTACGTTTGTGTACGAAAGGCAACCCTCCGCACCAATATGCGCGGGCAGAAGTGATGTCACCGATGGAACCATTGTGAATTTTATCGATAGCCTCAACATATGTTTTTTGGTGACGACGCTGAAGACCGCATACAAAGGAAAGACCATCTTTCTCGGCCTTCTTGGCGGCTTTAAGGAACAGGCGAATCCCCGTTACATCGACAGCGGCAGGCTTTTCGGTAAAGATATGTTTACCGGCTTCAACAGCAGCCATGATGTGGGTTGGGCGAATGTAAGGTGTCGTACCGTGAATCAAGATATCGATATCTGTCTTAAGGATTCCTTTGTAAGAGTCAATGCCTACAAACATATGGTCAGGTTTAATATCTACTTGAGAATTAACTTCGCCATTGTCCTGTGCTTTTTTCAGCATACCATCAACACGGTCTTGGAAAATATCGGCCAAGGCAATGACCTTAGTATTTTTATTGCCCTGTAACATTTGAATTAATGCACCGCTTCCGCGACCACCACACCCAAGTAGACCAACTTTTAAGGTGTCGCCATTGTCTTGTGCAATACCGCTTTGTGAATTTAAAATTGCGAAGGTAGAGGCGGCGCCTACTTTCCCGAAACCTCTACGTGTGACTTTAAAATCGAACATATATATTTCCTTTATTTAGTATAGTTAAGGTGTTAGCTAAAGAATTAGCATACCATATTTCAGACTGAATTCAATATTATTTTGAGACAACGAATGGCTTAGCAGTTTTGGCAGATTGAGCGGTTAATTCCGCAATCCTTGCAGGGGCCAAGCACACACGGGCTTCTTTGTTTTTCATGATGGAAGAGTCTGTTTTATGCATAAAAGAAGCCCAATGGTTTGACCATGTGGTTGCGGTAGCCAATGTATCCAGTTCTTTGGCCGATGGTGCGGGTGTTTGACGTATTGCACAATCGGCACTGTTGTATTGAAGCATACCGTTCGTGCCACATATTTCTGTACGTAACGAAGCTTCAACTTTACTTTGCCAAGAGTGAATGACCTGAGCAGTCACTCCTTTGTTCAAGGTGAAAGTTGCCATGGCGTATTCAGTTTTAGGCTTTGTATGTTGCATACCTTGACAGAACACTTTTCGTATGGGACCAAAATGTCGGTTCAGCCAATCGATATCGTGCACCATACTTTCGCTAATAACTTCACTGCAAGGGCTTGCTTTTCCTGGAGAATATCCACTTGGGATGGGTTGATTGGAATGAATCTTAATGAAGCCAACATCGCCAATCTTATCATCGTTTACTTGATTAACTAAAGCGGTGTAGGGAGAAAATACTTCGCGATGATAGGGGATATAGACTAAGGTTTTTTGTTTTTCACCATGCGACACCAGTGCATCCGATACTTTTTGCGAGGCACGCGGTGTAGCACAAAGAACGGGTATGTTCATTGAGAGTGCTTTTTTTGCCTGTGTCACATCTTTGGCAGCTTTACCCGAAATCACCACCGCATCAACAGGCGTCTTCCTCTGAGTAACAATGGAATATCCGTCTTGTCGAGCAGCTGACAATAAAGGAGCGATCGCTCCCTCACCCAATCGCAGAAGTTTCATAAATTCATCCTACCTGAAATAAATTTCCTTTTACCTATTGTTGCTCTATAGAATAAGCAGGATAAAGACTCTCGAGCCAAAAGTCCAGAAAGCAGTATGAAACTACGATCACATAGAATAATTTGGGGCATCACTTCGGGTATTGTTCTGATGGCAGTCGCCTTACAGGGTACCATTATGTTCTTAGATGCCCGTTCCGAAACCAAAGCCTATGAGCAAGCCTTAGATATGCGCGATGCCACTATTGAAGAGATGCGCGCATTGTTGGCTACAGATTGGCGTTTGCGGCGAAAACCTACGCGAGAGCATGTAGAAAAAGCCTCACGGTATTGCGATATGTTGGATCTGGCCAATGCAGAAACGTTTTTTGCGCGAGGGCTTGTGCAGTTTTATGCACACTCCAATCTTGAAAAAGCCCAAGTCGCCTTGCGAATGTCTATAGAATATAAAGATGATTGGGCTTGGTCGCATGATAAGCTTGGTGTAGTGTTACTGGAATTAGGGGAGCATGAGGCTGGAATCAAGTCAATAGAAAGAGCAATGGCATTGTCCCCAGACTGGAGTCGCCCGCATAGCGATTTAGCTCGTCACTATCGTAAGAAAGAGCAATGGGAAAAATCATTGGACCATGCCAATCGCGCTATTGAAATGGATAAAGAAAATCCTGTGCCCTTGTTTAACTATGGCGTAATTCTGGATAACATGGGTAAGCGCGCTGAGGCGCAGAAGGTGTATTTAGAAGTGTTGGAGTTGGACGCAGAGTTGCCAGCTCCGTACTACAATATTGCCTGCCATTATGCTCGTAACAATGAAGTTGAAGAGGCCATGAATCATTTGGCTATTGCCATTAAATATGGCCCTGAGTTTTTTGAGGAGTCCAAAGCCGACCCTGATTTTGATTCCTTACGTGAAGAGCCGGATTTTGAGGCGTTTATGGATCAGCATAGGCCAGATTAGTATCATACCTACTATGAGGATTCACAAAATGATAGTAGTCTTCTTTATGTGTAGTGTCGGGATTTTGATTGGATGTACACCATCTCCATCCAACCCGATTGATTCAAAAAATGAACGTGCCCATATTGAAGCCCTAAAACAAAAAGCCGATACTTTTGCCCAAAGTGAAATGGCATGGTATAACGCTATTGAACTCATTTATAAAAATATTCCCGAATTACACACTACTCGTGTACCTATAAATAAAAACCTAATAAAGGGGTGGACTAAGACGTATCGGCGGTTTACCGAGTACGAAGTAGTGGATATTGTACGCTGAGAGTCCATGCTGTCCCCCATTCAATACTAAATAACCTTCCATTACAAGCAATACAACACTTCCTATCGTAAAACGGATGCATCCAATGCTCAGCATCTATGTGAGGATGATTTCGAATATGAATTGCGCTTCACGGAGAGCTTTACACGGACCTTTGCCTGAGACACCCAAGGAGAGTTGTTAGAGTTGGTATCCGCACCCCTGGAACGTCCTTTATACTTCAAGGGTGACTATTTACGTGAAACCACGACCATGCCCACTCTCCCTTAATCGGGACCTATGTAGAAGTGGAAGC
>Ga0315320_10000145_pt1 | contig 55775 bp, 78 predicted proteins | sample M140m21515metaG_FD_203458 | JGI IMG/M metagenome (GOLD analysis project Ga0315320, IMG submission 203458) | Ammonia-oxidizing marine archaeal communities from Monterey Bay, California, United States - M1 40m 21515 | ecosystem: Environmental > Aquatic > Marine > Coastal | place: USA: California... | reverse complement strand
TCAGCTTCCGAAAAGTCCATGGCCAGCACAAGGTCAACTGACGCTTGATAATTCGCCAGCATTTCATTGGTTACGATAGCTTCATCCAGACTGTTGTTCGCAATGATCTGGCCTGCCCCTGCCATATCAGTCGCTGCGTAAGCCATCAGAGCCGCCAGCTCCACTTGCTGCTGGATCACTGTCGCCGCGTCCTGAAGGTCGCCCACTTCCGTTGTTTGTTGAGCGTGTGCGCCGGAAACGCTCAGAGAGAGTAGGGCGATTGTTGTCAGCCGTTTGAACATTTGGCAGTTCCTTTAAGTCCATTCTGAGAAACGCATCCCAGAAGCTCTGATCTTGTGCGTATCCTACCACATAAATCTCGGGATTTAAACGCATGGCCTCATATGCGTCTCGGCCTGTCAAAATTCGCGCTTCAGTTACACTATAGATAGGGCAGGGCGTAGATGACATGGCCATTGCCTTAAATACATGAGGCGCGGCGCACATCACTGACAGGCCGCTAATCTGCAAGCCAAGGCCGTGCGGCTGCGGTTGGCCCATGAGGCGAGCATCTTTGCGGCGATTGCACTCCGGGTCTTGCTCCATGTTGCCCTGCGCAAATCCAAACAAACTGACTTGTATGCCGCTGGTCTTGGGCATGAGGCAGCTATCTTGACCCCCAGCCCCCATCACAGTGGGCGCGGCGGCTGTCGGAGGCGGCTGCGAGCCGGGAGAGCTGCCGGGACCATTGTATGTGTTCTGATATGTCTCGTTGGTGTTATTGCTCTCGACGGAACTATTGTTGTTTCCCGTGTTGCTGTTGAAGTCGCCTTCAACACTACCGTCTTGGGCATAGCATAGAGACCCGAGCAAGATCAGGGATATGGCAGCGCATCTGGTTCGCATTCCACCTCCAGAACATCTCGGACGTTAGCATCATCACACATAACCCGAAGGCCAGCGTCATGAAAGCCCATCGCAGCCAATGTTTCTGCATTTTTTCTAGCCTCACAATGCTCGTCCCCCATGCAGACCGAAGGAAGAACAAGAGGGCTTGGTGATTTAATCTCTGCGCAGCCGAGCAACAGAAGTGCTGGCAATAAGCGCATCATTTTCGCTCAATCAACCTGTCAATCTTTGCATCAAGCCCGTCGAGCCGGTGCATTACTCGGTCCATCTGGGCGCTGCTCTCGCTCTTGGTCACATATTCTTCGCGCGTGCGATTAATAAGTATCTGCAAACGCGTCACCTCACTAACCCAGCTCTTAACCCAGAACCCGACCCCAGCAATCACTATGGACAAAAGCCCATTCCACATAACATCCATGTCCATTTGCGTGTCCGTATTCTATTTTCACCTCACCTTAGCACACCGAAAACAATTTTAAAACATTTCGCCGGGGGCTTGTGCCCTGACCCTTGCGCTGTTAACACTACGTTACAAATGGAGGGCATCATGTCTAGAGACTTAAAGCAAATCGGGCCAAGGATCCGCGAGGATATCGCCTTGGCACTCAAAGAGCACAGCCGCAATACCCGCATGAGCGTGTCGCTGCTCGTCGAGCGGGCGGTCGCCGCAATGCTGGACGAGGCGGGGGTGGATCTTGATTACGATTGGAATTGATCCCGGCTACCGCACCGGCGGAGTTGCGCTGATTGGCGAAGACTGGGCCGAGGTGCACGACCTGCCGGTCTACACCGAAGGCGGCGTCGACGTAATTGCGCTACTCGATATCATCAACAGCGCCGGCCCTGTGCAGCATATTTGGCTGGAAAAACAACAGGCTATGCCAAAGCAGGGCGTCGTGTCAGTGTTTAAGCTGGGGTTTGCCTACGGCCAGATCATCACGACTGCCGCCCTGTCTGGTCACCCGTACAGCGAAGTGCGGCCGGCCAAGTGGAAGTCGAGCATGAATTTGCCGAAAGATAAGGACGCCGCCCGCCGTCAGGCGCAACAATGGTTTCCTGATTTAGCGCTGCGGATGAAGCGCAAGAAGGATGAACACCGCGCCGAGAGCTTACTCATAGCGGCGTATGGGAGGGGAGAGAGATGACTGTAAAATTTGACATGACCAACGAGGAGTATCACCTCGACCCAGCGCTCAGCGCTAGTGGGACCAAGACAATCGCCATGCACGATCTGGCGACGTTCAAGTATGCCGAGCGCAAGGAGAGCACCGCATTCGACGTCGGGACGGCGACACACACGTTTGTGCTGCAACCCGAGCTATCGGGTGAGGTGTGGTGCGGGCCTGAGACGCGGCGCGGCCTCGAGTGGAAGCAGAAGAAGCATGACGCAGAAAAGGAGGGCGCGCTGCTACTGACCGAGAGTGACTACCGCTTGGCTGTGGACATGGCGGAGGCTGTGCGCGCAAACAAGGCGGCGGCGGAGCTGCTTAGCGGCGACCTTGTCTGCGAGGCCAGCGTGTTTGCAAAGCACGAGGGCACTGGGGTCGACATCCGCTGCCGCCCAGACGGATGGCGCCGGGACATTGGCGCGCTGGTGGATCTCAAGACGACAATCGCCAGCGACCCGTATGGCTTCGCAAAGCAGTGTGCTAACTTTGGTTACCACATACAGGACCAGCACTACCGCATGACAATGGAGGCGGCGGGTTTCGAGATCGACCGCTTCGTGTTCATTGCGGTGGAAAAGACAAAACCACACCGTGTCGGTGTGTACGAATTGGACCATGACAGCCTCGTCGAAGGACGTCATGCGTGCCAATACGCCTTCGAGAAATTTGCGAGGGCGTCATCAACGAATGAGTGGGGCTACGATTTTGGGGACTTGAAAACGATCCAAATTCCGCGCTACTCATTTACATTTAGCCAAATCGGCTAAGGCAAACATCGTCAAGGAGACACATTATGCCAATTTCATTCGGAAGTTCAGAGGGTTCTGGGAGTTCACTATTTATTCGGGCTAACCTGCCGCAAAATCGCTGGTGGGTGAAGACTGAAGCGGGAGACGAAAACATTGATATGTCGCGCGGGTTCGCGATGGATATCAAAAACGTCACATTCGGCTGGCTGCACATCGACATCGGCGTGCGTGACTGGCAGCCGTGGCCGTCGCCATCTGAGCAGATTGCTCGCCCATCTGAGAACCACAAGCAGGGGTTCGAGGTGGACTGCTGGCTCGGTGACGGCCGTCAGGCGTCATTCAGCGGAAACTCGTATGGCTTGGGCCAGTTTATTGCTCGAGTGTATAACGACGCCGAGGCTTCGCCTGACTTCGCATCCAAAATCCCAGTGGTTCAAGTGACCAGCTCAACGCCTATCGTGATCGGCAAGGGCACGTCGTATGACGTCGGCTTTTCTATCGCCAAGTGGATCAACAAGCCGGAGAACGGCGCGGAAGTAGCGGCGCCGGTTGCGGCACCGATCACTGCACCCGCACCGGCACCCGCCGCGGCTCCGGCGTCGGATACAGAGTTCGGCTTCTAAAAACGCTGCCGCCTGCTCCGGCGGGCGGCAACACTTTTTTACGATAGGGGTGGGAAATGAGTGAAAGATATTTCAGAAAAGTCGCGGAGAGCGCAGTGGCCGACGTGGCCGGTGCAATCAAGGGAAGCCGCAACGAGATTTTGAACAAGGCCGCGTTTACGCTCGGGAGGCACGCGCACATGGCCCCGTCAAATCTTGATGCGGCGCTGGGCGAGCTACACAGCGCAGCGAAGGCGATGGGTTTACAGGAGCACGAGATCCGGGCCACCATTGGCTCCGGGTTCAAGCGCGGCGGCGACAATCCGAAGGAGCTCGAAAACTCCGACGCGATGCCGTACACTCCGTCCGAGTTCGACCGCCTGATGGCGCGCTTAGCGGCTAAGGAGGTGCTCGTTCGGGACGACGAGACCCGCGCAGACAAGATGCGCAAGGCGAAGGACATATGGGAGCGCGGCGTCGCAATTTCGCGTGAGAACATCGACGCCGTGCGCCCGGCTCTACTCTACCTCAACTCACGGGGTCTGAGAGCGAGCACAGCCTCGGATGCAGCGCGGTTCAACCCGAATATATACGACGGCCCTGCAATCATGTTTCCGGCGCTCGATCCAAGCGGAAATGTGTGCGGCATCCAGAGCGTTCTACTCACACCCGAGGGCCAGAAGCGCGAGCACAATGGCATAAGCAAATACAGCCGCGGCGTGATCGCCGGCAACGTCATGCGGATCGGCAACGAGCACGACGGCGGCTGCATCATCATGACCGAGGGTCCAGAGGACGCGATGTCAGTCTATCAGGCGGTAGGCGACGAGGCGACAATCGTCTGCACGTTTGGAAAGGCCGGCATGTCCACATACTCTGTGCCGCGTGCGTCCGACGTGACGATCTGCGCCGACCCGGATCTGGACGTGGACGCGGTGGCCGACGTGCTCCGCGGCGACGGCAGCACTGACGTGCACGTCGTGCGCTTCGACATGCTGGGCGTCGAGGGTGTCAAAGACGCCAACGACTACCTGCGCGAGACGTCCGCCGAAAAATTGCGTGAGGCTCTGGCACTGGCCAAGCCGGTCGCGCAGGTGCAGGCCGAGATCGCGCAGTCCGAGCGCAGCTACCCGACGCCATACGATCCAATCGACCCGGCGAGCATACCGGCGCGGCGCTGGATATACGGGCAGCACTACATCCGGTCGAACGTCTCTGTCTTGGCCTCGGCTGGCGGCGTGGGCAAGACGTCGATGCAGATCGTGGAGGCGCTGGCAATTTGCACCGGGCGGCCGCTGCTCGGTGAGCCCGTGCACGAGCCGTGCAACGTGTGGATCGTCAACCTCGAGGATCCGCTAGAGGAGCTTCAACGCAGGGTCGCGGCGGCGATGATGCACTACAACGTCACGGCGGACGAAATTCGGGGTAAGCTGTTTCTGGATGCGGGCCGCGACATGAACATCATCTTCGCCAGACAGGACCGCGACGGCATTATGGTCGACGACGCTCTGGTCGACTATTTGACCGCCAAGATTACGGAGAACGACATCGGTCTGGTCTCGATCGACCCGTGGGTCGCGGCGACCGGCATCAACGAGAACGACAACGTCGCGATGAACGCCGCCGTCGGGGCTGTGCGATCCGTGTGTGACGTCACAGACTGCGCCGCGTCCCTCGTTCACCACATCCGCAAGGGAAACGGCGACGACGCCACGGTCGACAGCATCCGGGGCGCCGGCAGTCTACTCGGCGCAGCCCGTGCGGCGCGTGTCATCAACCGCGTGTCGATGGAGGACGCGCTCAAGCTGGGCGTGTCCGAGACTGAGGCTTTAGGAATTTTTAAGGTGGACGACGGCAAATCTAACATGGCGCCGCCGGCAGCGAAGGCGGTGTATCGCCGAATGGTCGGCGTAAAGTTGCCAAACGGGGAATATGTCGGGGTCGCGACCGAGTTCGCAATGCCTGACCTATTCGACGGGGTAAGCGCCAAGGACGCCATGAAGGTGCAGCGAGACGTCGGGCTGGCTGCGCAGAGCGGTGACTTTATGCGCCAGAATACGCAGGCCAAGAATTGGGTGGGCAATGTGGTGGCGCTGCATCTTGATCTCGATGTGGACAAGAAGCACGAGAAGGCTAAGGTCAACGCAATCGTGAAGAAGTGGATCGAGACCGACGTGCTGCGCATCGAGCGTGAGAAGGACCAGCGGACTGGGCGTGACGTGCCGGTGGTGGTCGTCGGGGAGTGGATCACTGGGGATGAGGCGGGCGCGACCTGATGGACGAAATAGACGCAGCATATGAGCAACTGCTCAGCAGTGACGCTATGGATCGCATCCTCACCGTCCTGTGGTCCGACGATATCGGGGCGGTCAGCGTCGAGTTCGAGCCGGGCTTCCTCCACCCGAAAACTTTGGAGGAGCGCAAGCGCCGCACCGAGATCCTCGTCAATACGATGTGGACGATAGAGCGCGCGCTAATGGTTATGGATGACCAGCTAATGAGGAATGGCGATGATGACGTGTTGCATTGATACTTCCACACCTTCCACACTTGGGGTGTGGTGGAGTGTGGTGGGTGTGGAGAATAAGGCCATTTCACTCTCCACACCACCACCCGCTATTGTATAGCGTGGTGTGGTGTGGTGTGTGGCAGTGGTTTCGATTGGGTGTGGTTAACATTAGAGCGATGGGGAGATGATACATGGCTAAGAAGGTGAGTGGCAAAGCGAAGGCGGGTTACGCTAAGGCGAGGAAGGATAGAGGTACGTTTGAGACTGGCAATCAGGTGAAGCCGATCTCACGTCAGGTAGATGGGCAGTTGCTGCCGTTGGATCGCAAGGCGAGGGAGAAGACGCTCAAGTGGGGAGACACACTTCCGTCGCTGGTGTCGCCAGAGTTAGCCGGGCGCTTTGAGGCGGCGTATGACGCGCTGCGAGTTAAGATCGAAGAGGATGACGTTGTGGCTGTGCACAAGATCGCCACGCAGCTCATCCGGGCGTGGGACGTGCTTGAGGCGGAGGCAGAGGCTAACGGGCACCAGCCGGTCGGTCGGCACGCCTACTGCATCGAGATCGCGTCTGGCAACATCGTGTGTATTGCGCTGCACGACGCGGTCGGAATACGGCGTGAGCATCCGGACTGGTTAGTGTATGATATGGTCGACGCAGCAATCGTGCTGGGGAATAACTTTAGCAGCGAGTTCATCGCGAAGACGCTGGAGCAATTTCCAGAAGCAAAGGTCACGCGCTGCATTGGTCCGGCGAACAGCACGTTCGACGTTGAGCTGGGTGACGAGATCCCGTTTTGAGAGAGGAAGTTTAGATGGGTGCAATTGGAGACGCTAAGATAGCCGCGCTGGAAGCGGCGGGTGAGGACGAGATCTTCGGCTTGATTGCGGGCGGCATGAATGCGTCCGACATCATCAAGCACTATGATGTGGGCTGGAACCTGTTCCACAAGTGGGTCGCGTCGGCTGAGGGTCGTGCGCAGCGATATGACGAGGCCAAGAAGATGGCTGGTCACTACTACGCGTCGCAGGCTCAGAAGATCGCCGATCAGACACACCAGCTCGAGGCGAGCGTGAACAGCGCGAAGCTGGCGGTCGACGTGCTCAAGTGGAAAGCGGCGAAGGCGTCTCCCGAGTATGACACGAGGCAGCGTGATGTCGCGATCAACATTAGCGTGAATGACTTGCACGCGCAGGCAGCGGCGCTGCTTAACGAGGTTGGCGGTGACATCATCGAGGGCGAGATCATCGAGGATCAGGATGGCGATTGAGCGCGAAAACGCACACCGACGCAGCGAAGCGTGCGCGTGCACGCGTGCCGCAGCGCGGCGACGAGGTCAAGCGAATGCGCGCTGCAACGCGGCGATATCAGCAGAATTTAACATAATACTTATTATGAGTTTAATCTCTGCCGCGAAATGCCTTATTTTTCAACGCCCTCCCCTGCCCTTCTCGGCGGAGATTTTAACTTTTACCCCCCCCTTCTTCGCCGCGGCCGGGTGCAAAAGCTCATGACCTAATCACGCACCCGCGCCGAAAAAATTTCACACCACCACGAACAGGAGTGTTAACAAATGAACGCCACCACGCCAATCAACAACCCCTTCGTCAAACTGATGCGGCGCTACCGCGACGACCCGGTCCGCTTCGCCCAAGAGGTGATCGGCATCGAGCCGGACGAGTGGCAAGTTGAGCTGTTAGACGCCGTCTCCGCCCCCAAGATCCGCCGCATATCCGTTCGGTCTGGCCACGGTGTCGGCAAGTCGACTGGCGTCGCAATGGCGGCCATCTGGCACGTCTTGATGCGCTACCCGAGCAAGACGGTGGTCACGGCCCCCACCTCCGCGCAGCTCTTTGACGCGTGTTTCGCTGAGATGAAATCCGTGGCCAAGCGGCTCAAGCCCCCGTTTGACAATTTGCTGGAGGTGAAGTCGGACCGCATCGAGCTGAAGAGCGCCCCGGAGAGCACTTTTATCTCATGCCGGACGTCACGCGCTGAGCAGCCCGAGGCTCTCGCCGGTGTGCACAGCGAGCACGTTCTGCTGCTGGCGGACGAGGCCAGCGGTGTGCCGGAGGCCGTGTTTGAGGCTGCTTCTGGCTCGATGTCGGGCCACAGCGCCACCACGGTGCTCACCGGCAACCCGACGCGTAACACTGGCTTCTTCTACGAGACGCACAATCGGCTGCGGGACGACTGGTACACGATGCACGTTTCCTGCGTCGAGAGCCCGCGCGTGTCTGAGGATTTTGTCGACGACATGCGGAAGCGGTACGGGGAAGACAGCCCGGCGTTCCATGTGCGCGTCTTGGGCAATTTCCCGCCGTCCGAAGAGGATACGGTGATCCCGGTGTCTCTGATCGAGCACGCGTTTAATAACGAGGTGAAGGTGCACGAGGACACGATCGCGGTGTGGGGATTGGACGTGGCGCGACAGGGCGGCGACAGCAGCGTGCTGTGTAAGCGGCAGGGTCCGGTGATCCACCCACTCACGGTGTGGCGCAACTTGGACCTGATGCAGCTCTCCGGCGCCGTTAAGGCGGAATATGACGCCATGCCCCCATCCCGGCGCCCCAGCGAGATCATAATCGACAGCAACGGCTTCGGCGCCGGCGTGTTGGACCGATTGCGTGAGTTGGGGCTGCCGGCGCGTGGCTTGAACGTGTCGGAGCGCGCGGTGGCGAAGCAGACGTATTTGAACCTGCGCGCTGAGCTGTGGTTCCGGTGCAAGTCGTGGCTCGAGGGCATGGATGTTTCGCTGCCGCGCGACGACGCGCTGTATGCGGAGCTGGCGGGTCCGCGGTATATGTTCACGTCGTCGGGCAAGATACAGGTGGAGAGCAAGGAGAGCATGAAGAAGCGCGGCATCCGTTCCCCGGACCGCGCTGATGCTCTGTGCTTGGCTCTGGCCAATGACCACACGACTATGGCGTTTGGCACTGCCTCAGCGGGGTCGTGGGCGAAGCCGCTGAGGCGTGGTATTCGCGGGGTGGTTTAGGCGTTCTCGACCTGATCGACGAGTAGCTGGCCATTCTCGACCCACTGCTCGAGCGTAAGGTCTTTGAGGCGCGGGTGGTCGATTTCCATCTGGCCCAAGACTTCGTAGTCGCCATATATGTCTTTTTTGAGGTACGAGAAGACGAAGCCGGCCGTGTGCTCCCCGTACAGCGCGTGGCGGTGCTTTACGCGCTCCAGCACGAGGTGTGGGCACCCGATTGCGTCGGTGATAGCGGCACGCGTGACGCGCTTGGGATTGGGCATGTATTTCGCCTTTGCGGCCTCCCACTCGTGTAGACTTATGTTCATCTCCCGCGCCTCGCGCGCAAACGGCGTCTCTGCCGGCGATATAGCGCTGATGACGTCTGACAAGTCGCTGCGCGTCTGACGCTCTTGCTTGATCCGCGCCGCGACGTTTCGCTTGGCGTCTTGGACCTCGGCATAGTTGAGCCCCAGAGCCAGCTCCTTGGCGAGCTGTAGCGCGTCCGCCGACTTCTCGTCGGTGTTGGCGGTGATTGCGAGGTACAGGCCCAGCTCGACGGCTTCCTGCGTGTTTTGTGGTGTGTTGTTGTGCATTTTATTCTCCCAGTTTAAGTTGGGGAGCCGCAGCTCCCCGTGTTGCGTTAGATTTTTTGAATGCGTCCATCGAAGTCCATGAAATCCATCTTGAAGGGGACGTAGCCAATATCACCAATGCGCGGGTCATCTGCGCGAGCAGCGCCCGTGATTTGGATTGTGTAGCCGCTGAACATATTGTGGCCATACTCGGGGTGCTTAATCATTCCCGCGTCAACGATAACGCCCTCGATAAACTGTTCGGGGCGATCAGGCATTGGCTGGAAGTCATATGCGCGGATTGTTGAGCCGTAGGCGATTGCTGAATTTGTCATGTCCGTTTTCCTTTGTTTCTGTCTATACTGTTAACCTAATGTTAACATATACCCATTACAAGCCCTAAAATGCAAAAAACTGGCCTCCCCCACAATTTTTTGTTATCATGCCCTTGTTAGCGGCTAACTCCCACCCGGCCGCTGAGCTTTTGGCTCCCCCGCGCGTCCATCCTCCCATGAGCGCGCGGGGTTACGTTAAAAGTGGTTTGCGTGTATTATGTGGGAAACGAAGGGCGAGAGTAGTCATATGGCAGTTAGCGATTTTCACAGAAGCATGGTCGACGCTGCGGCCAGCGGTAGAACCCCCAACTTCCGAAGCACCAGCCCGTCCACCGACGACGCGCGATACGTTGCCGGCAACCGTGCACGCCAAGAAGCTGAGCGAGCCCGCAACGCATCCAACCCGAGTTTCGGCGACTTCCTCAAGGGGTTGCTCGGCGGCAAGGATCCGCGTGCACGCGACCGCAGCACATTTCGCAACCCCGGGCCGTCTCAGGGCATACTCGGAGAGCCGGGTCTCTTCTCCGGCGGCTCCAAGTTGGGGGTTTCAGACTTTGTCCCATTTGGCGGCCTGCTCAATTACATGACGCGCCGGCCAGTTGACAGCGGCGCGACATACACCATGAACACCCAGAGCGGCACCGGCTTCTACGACCCTAGTAGGGTCAACGCAATGATTGCGGCATCGCAGACACCGCAATCCGCCAATCCCGGTAGTATGTCACGGGCACAGGCTTCAAGACCTTTCGCGTCTCCGGCCACCTCGGTATCCGGCTTCACGCCTGAGCAAATTGAGACGAAAATGCTGCCTACATATTCCGGGCTTCCAGCGGCTATGGAGGCTCAATACAGCGCATCCCCGGCACCTCTCTTAGCGGCGCCAGACTTAGAGCTTGAGGCGTTCACCGGCCAGCCCAGCGCCGCCGCAGACTTGGAGCTAAGCCAGTGGCTGCAAACTGAGCAGGGCAGCCGATACAACAACCCCGACCTGCCGGAAGATTTTGTCCGCCGCATGTTTGAGGTCTCGAAGCGACTAAAAGCAGGGAAATTTTAATGCCGGGATCTGACTTTAGAAATTTAATGGCTCAGAGCGAGAGCAGCGGAGACTATGGCATTCTGACCGACGCAGGCTCTGGGCGCACGGTCGCGGGAGCTTATCAGTTCGGAGACCCCCGGCTGCAAGACTTTATGAATGACACCGGCAAGAAGTTCACCCGCGAAGAGTTTTTGGCGGATCCCATCTTGCAAGAAGAAGTCATGTCTTGGCACGAGCAGGACATCGTCGACTATGCGATAAACAACGCCCTCGACCAATACATTGGCCAAGAAATCGGCGGCGTGCCGGTGGATATGTCGGCAATGGTCGGCATGGCCCACTTAGGCGGCCGTAAGGGGATGCGAAATTTTCTCGAGAGCGGCGGCAAGGTGAACAAGAAAGACAAGTTCGGCACATATATTTCGGACTACGGAAAAAAGTTCTCCGGCCAGAGCCTGTATAGCGAAACACCAATGCGCCCACGCGCCCGGCCGCAGGGTCTGCTGGCGCCAGCGACACCTATGCGTCCGAAGGCACGCCCCGGAGGATTACTCGGATAATGGATTTACGATACTACGTCCCACCAGAATTACGCGGCGCCTACGACATGGCGGAAGTCGCCGGCGGCGGCATCAGCAGCTTGCTGAAATCTTTCCAGAGAGACCCAGTCGGCACAAATAAGGCGATGGGTCGCGGCATGATCGAGGACGTAGTCGGCGTCGCCACCGACCCAGTGGGCACGGTTAAAGACTTCGCTGGGACAGTTGGCCGGGGCTTTACATATACCGCCGCCGACAAGTTGATGGAGATGTTTGGCGTCGAGGCCAAAGACGCAGAGCCATATATGCTTGAGGCGTCAAACAAGGCTCTAGCGTCCGACAGGGCTGCCGCTTTAGGTTCAGTGGCGTCTGTAGTGCCCGGAGTTGGGCCCGCCATTCGAGCTGCCAGTCGCTTAGAGGTTGATCCGAATGCGATGGGCTCTCTGCTCGGGAATGTCCGGCTGCGGCCAGAGGTTGGAGAGACTGAGATTATGCGTGGCTCAGATTACTTTGAGCCCCCTCGGGCTGGTGGTGGTCGTGCTAAAGATCCGGCGCTCTTTACACCGTTCTCGCAAAACGTAAAGCAGAAGACAGCTCCATATGATTGGGAAGTTGAGACGAGTTCTGTAGATGCAGGCTACACCGCTCCCACATTGATTACGCCTTCAGAGATGCAAGGCACAGATATGTATTTTCTGGCCGGAGATCGCACGGCGGGTGGTCGGGAAGTAAGTCGTGTTGGCCAGTTAAAATTGCAGCGGCCTGTGCGATTAGAGGCTGGCGGCGAATATATGGACACTGATGATGTGTGGGCATCCCATTCTGGTGTTATGAAGCCAAAGCAAAACGTGTTCTCAAGCCCAGAAAACTTAGGTCGTGATATTCGCGTTGGATTTAGTCCAATGGGTGAGAGATCAGGTGACTTCGCAAAGCATCAGGGTCAGCTCTATTCTGAGATGTTATATTCTTCTGAGATGCCGAAGAAAACTGTCAGCCAAGTCAACTCAGAGCTGAAGTCTATTGTCGCAGACTTTAGGCAGAAATCTCTTAACCGGCAGAACAAGCATCGAGAGAAAGATGGCCTCAAGCCACTCACTCGCGTAAATCTTTCAGATATACCAAGCGTGGATAGCCCAGAGTTCAGGGATTGGTTTGACACTCAGTCTCCAGAACAAGTCAGAAAGCCATTCCTTCAGCGGATGGATAAGTCTGACATGAAAAAGTTAAGCGGTTTGCCGGATGTGGGTGAAATGCGATTTGCCGCGACAAACCCAGATCTTGTGCAATCTCCCAGCTTCAGCTCGGGGTATCGTTTTGCCATTCCCGATATATCCAGAGGTCTTCTGTCTGCGGATCATCCCTCATACGACACCAAGCTATCGAAGAAGCCGGGCACAGGGTCTCAGACGTTTGGCGTAGATGTCCCGTGGACCATCTCAGCTCGCGACACTGCTTTGCCGAGACTGGCGGCAGCCGCCCTTGAGAAGGGCACATTTTATCCGGGGCAAAACATGCCGTTTTCTGGCAGATCCTACACGCTGCCGTCAGATCAGCGCGTCTTCACAATGAACCCAAAGACGATGCAGGCAGGCGATCAGCAGTACGTTGACGAAGCATCCACATATATAGATCGCTTTAATCGTGGCGGAATAGAAGACGCAACTCGATATGAGATGAACCTGATCGAAGCATATTTGAGGGGGCTTTAAAAATTGCGCTCTTGCTCAATTATATCTTCAATGATCTCCACCACGTTTTTCGGCAAATCGCCCTCGCGGTCTAAGAGCATAAATGCCAGTGAGTATATGCCGGCGCGAAGTGGATCGGTCAGATCTAATTCGCCATCTGTATTATTTTCAGCCATAGTGTTATCCTCCCAGTTGAAGCCTCAACAGTTAACACAGTGTTAAACAAAGCGCAAGAAGGGCCATAAGATGGACTATGAAGCAAACAAAATGGCCTCCGAGCTTGAGGCGATGTTGAACCCGGAAGTCATGGACGAAGTAGAGTTGCAGGGCATCGTCGGTCGCGAGATCGAAGACGCCATCGACTACATCGACAACTATGTCAGCCCGGACCGCGCCTTGGCGACCAAATACTACCGCGGCGAGCCATTCGGCAACGAGGAAGAGGGCCGCAGCCAAGTCGTCAGCATGGATGTACGCGATACCGTACAGGCCATCATGCCGTCACTGATGCGCGTGTTCCACGGATCCGACGAGAGCGTGTCATATATCCCGACTGGCCCCGAGGACGTCGAGAACGCGCAGCAGGCGACAGACTACGCAAATTTCGTGATGAACCGCGACAACAACGGCTTTCTAGTGATGCACAGCGCGTTCAAGGATGCACTGATCCGCAAGGTCGGCATCATCAAGTGCTTCTGGGAAGATAAGACCGAAGTTGAGACGTTCCACATGACTGGCCTCGACGACGCTGCTCTGGCTGCAATTGCCGCCGACCCAGCCGCTGAGATCACCGTGCAGTCGTCCGAGACTGTCGGCGAGCCCCAGATCGACCCCATGACCGGCGAGTTTATCATGCCACCCATGGTGCACGACGTCACAGTCGAATATGTGCGCCCAGACGGTCGCGTGCAGATCGAGGCGGTCCCGCCGGAAGAGTTTCTGATCTCCCGCGAGGCCAAGTCGATCTCTGAGGCGTCATACGTCGGACACCGCCGCATCATCACAGTCTCCGAGCTGGTGTCGATGGGCTACGCTGAAGAAGACGTTGAAAATTTGGCGTCGGCTCACGACGACATGAATATGAATGTCGAGCGCCGCACACGGAACCCAGCTCTGACGAATGAGATGAACGCGCGCAACGACGATGCGATGCGCAAGGTGGCGTACACCGAGAGCTACATCCGCGTGGACTATGACGGCGACGGCGTCGCTGAGCTGCGTAAGATCTGCACCGCCGGCGACGGCAACAAGGTTTTGCGCAACGAGGCAATCGACATGGCGCCGTTCTGCTCATTCTGCCCAGAGCCAGAGGCGCATGACTTCTTCGGGTTATCGGTTGCAGATGTGGTAATGGACATCCAGCGCATCAAGTCAAACGTCATGCGCAACACACTTGATAGCTTGGCAATGTCGATCCACCCGCGTATCGCTGTGACCGAGGGCATGGTCAATCTGGAAGACGCAATGTCGACCGAAGTCGGCTCGATTATCCGGCAGCGCTCCGCCGGCCAGATCCAAGTCTTGTCGATGCCATTCGTCGGCCAGCAGGCGTTCCCGGTCATGCAGTATATGGACGAGGTCAAGGAGGCCCGCACAGGCGTTTCTAAGGCGTCTATGGGTTTAGATGCAGCAGCACTCCAGAGCAGCACTGCCGGCGCTGTAAACGCCACTGTAGCGGCCGCACAGCAGCACATAGAGTTGATCGCCCGGATCTTTGCTGAGACCGGCATGAAAGACTTGTTTAAGATCGTCTTGAAGCTAATCACTACGCACCAAGACCAGCCGCGCATGGTTCGCCTACGCAATAAATTTGTGCAGATCGACCCGCGCTCATGGGACGCGGCGATGGACGTCTCAGTGAACGTGGCTTTAGGGCGTGGCACTGACACTGAGCGCATGATGATGATGCGTCAAATTGGTGAGATGCAGAAAGAGGCTATGGCCACAATGGGCCAAGTCAACCCGCTGACCGACATCTCCAAGCTGTCCAACACGCTCAAGTCTATGACCGAGCTGGCGGGCTTTAAGGACACGTCGCAGTTCTGGAACGATCCGGCCGACTTCCGCCCGCCGCCACCGGACAATAAGCCCGACATCAACGAGCAGCTCATCCAAGTGCAGATCCAACAGATCCAAGCGGACATGCAGAAGAAGGCGGCCGAGCTACAGCTCAAGCGCGAGAACATGGTCATGGAAGACGACCGCAAGCGCGACGAGCTGGAGGCCGAGTTGTTCGTGAAGGCGGAGGAAATGCAGGCGAAGTATGGCACGCAGCTCAACGTCGAGAAGATCCGCTCAGAGCTGGCAATCAATCGCGAGATCATGCGAGGTCAGGTTGACGTGATTAAGGAGGCCGCGCGTGAAGAGTAAGCAACAAATCATCGACGACGGCCGGCAGGCTGAGCGCCTTCTAGGTGACACCGATCTCAACCGCTTCATGGACGAGATCGAGCAGAATTGTTGGGCGGAGTTTAAGTCAACTGCGCCTAATGACAAGGACAGCCGGGAGGCTGTTTACATGCAACTGCGTGGCGTCGAAATGGTTCGCCAGACGCTGCGCGCAATGGTGGATAATGGATCTATTGAAAAAAAGAGAAAATAGGTCCATAATAGGAGAATAAGCTATGGCAGATAACAACACCCCGCAAGGGATTGGGTTGTCACAAGCACAAAATGCAATCAGCGCCATGATGGCACCCTCGACAGAGGACAATGCTCCAGAGGCTGATGCGCTACAGGTCGAAGACGCAGAATATGTGGAAGAGGCCGAAATGTCGGATGACGCAGGCGAAGAGCAATCTTTTGACGCAGAGGCCGACGATCTTGAAGGCGAGGAAATCGAGGACGAGGACCAAGACCAATCTCAAGAAGGCGACATTCTAGCGGCTACGGTCGAAGTGGATGGCGAAGAGATCACGGTCGAGGAAGCACGAAACGGTTATCTGAGGCAGAGAGATTATACCCGCAAGACGCAGGCGCTGGCTGAGAAGACGAAAGAAGTCTCCGCAGTTCAGTCTGAGTTGGACCGGGAACGTGCACAATATGCTGAGCTGTTACCGCAAATTGCGCAACAGATACAGCAATCGGTAGAGGCCGAGCCAGACTGGGACACTCTTTATGATACGGACCCCGCTTTGGCCGCGAAGGCTGAGAGGCAATGGCGGAAACAGTTAGAGCAGAAGCAAATGCAGATGCAGGCTGTGACGCAAGAGCAGGCGCGATTGAACGAGTTGCAACAACAAAGAATGCAACAAGCGAAGGCGCAATTCGTGGAACAGCAGCGGGAAATACTCCCCGACCTGATCCCCGAATGGAGGGACGCAAAAGTGGCAGCGGAAGAAGCTGGCCAAATTCGCGACTTTCTTCTGACATCCGGCTTTGCGGAGCAGGACATTGACGAAATGAACAGCGCGATGGTCGTTAAAATGGCCAGACTGGCAATGCTACAGTCGCGTGGAGCAACTCGAGCTGACAAGGCAAAGGCCAAGCCTAAGCCAGCGAAGGGCGGCAAGACGCTACGGGCAGGGTCACGCGGCACGCAACCGAAACCGAAAAGTGGTGCACGACAAGCGCAACAGCGCGTACAGCAAACCGGCCGCGTGCGTGATGCAGCGGCTGCCATCAAAGCCTTATTGTAGGAGAATACACAATGGCTATCGTAGGTAATACGTTCACATCGTTCGACGCGAAGGGTATTCGCGAAGAATTGTCCAATATAATCAGCAACATAAGCCCAGAGGACGTGCCTCTGCAATCCAACATCGGCTCCGAAAATGTGTCCAACACATATTTTGAGTGGCAGACGGATGAGCTTGCAAGTGCTCAGAATGTACCAGTACTTGACGGAGATGATGTTTCTTCTTTTGATTCAACAGCTTCCACCTCTCGCGTCGGAAACTATTCGCAAATCGCGCGCCGCACAATGATCGTGGCTGACAACTTGGGCAACCAAGATTTGGCCGGTCGCAACGACGAAGTGAGCTACCAGCTCGCAAAGCGTGGCTCCGAGCTCAAGCGCGACGTCGAGCTGATTTTGACTGCCAACGCAGCCAAAGTTGCTGGCAACTCCAGCACAGCCCGCGTCACTGCCGGCCTCGGCGCATGGATCGCGACCAACACCAACAAAGCTGGTGATGGCACAGATCCAACCGCAGTAGACGGTTCCGACGCTCGTAACGACGGCACGCAGCGCGACTTGACCGAAGCAATGGTCAAAGACGTGATGCAGCAGGCGTTCACAGAAGGCGGTCAGCCATCCGTGCTGATGGTCGGCCCTTACAACAAGACTGTTGTATCTGGCTTCGCCGGTATCGCCGCACAGCGTTACCAAGCACCGTCAGATGGTCCAACAACCATCATCGGCGCGGCTGACGTGTATCTGTCAGACTTCGGCACACTGTCAGTGGTTCCAAACCGCTTCCAGCGTGAGCGTGACGCATTCTTGCTCGATCCAGAGTACGCGTCCGTCTGCTACCTGCGCCCGATCCAAGCGGTCGATCTTGCCAAAACCGGCGACGCCGAGAAAAAAATGCTTCTCTGTGAAATGGGACTAAAAATATCCCAACAAAAGGCCCACGGCGGCGTTTTCGACCTCAACGTAAGCTAACATTGGTGGGGCGGCTTCGGTCGCCCCAACTACTTCTGGAGTGGGCAATGAAAAAACTTTTTAGCGAAGACAAACTGACCGGGATCAAGAAGTTCTGGCATGTGACCGACAAGGGCGAATATGTGCTCGAGACAGTCCAGCAGATGGACGCTATTCTGGACCAGAACAAGCGCGAATTTAACAGCGCGGACGAGCGGTGGGGCGAGAAATTAAACAAGGTGGCAACTCTGCCACTTTCGGTGTATTATCAGCTCAAGCGCGAGGGCATCGCAGATGATCCTAAGCGACTGGCGAAATGGATGAACGACCCAGACAATAGGGCGTTTAGGACGAGAGGCGGTAGACTGTGAGCATCACAAATTATGCTGGGCTGAAGTCAGCAATTAGCGACTTTTTAAACCGCGATGACTTGACCGCAGTTATCCCGACTTTTATCTCCTTGGCAGAGGCTCAGATAGCTCGTGACGTCCGCCACTGGAAGCAAGAAAAGCGCGTCACAACTTCCGTTGATGAGCGCTACGAAAATTTGCCAAATGACTGGATCGAAGTTAAATTTGTGGCGCTTTCTACAGGCGCAATGCTGGAGACAGTGTATCCGTCAAAAATGGCTCAGATGAGAGCTTCGAGCGACACGCCCGGAACCCCTAGATATGTTAGAATGACCGCAGACCAGTTGGAGTTTTATCCAACCCCAAGCGAAGCAACCGATATTTCCATGCTATATTATGCGAGAGTTCCGGCGCTGAGCGACGCAGATCCTACCAATTGGCTCTTGTCTGACGCTCCAGATGTGCTGCTGTACGGGTCTTTACTGCACTCGGCCCCCTACTTATCTGAAGACGCAAGGGTTTCAGTCTGGGGATCCTTGTACCAGTCTGGAGTAGAAAAGTTAAATATTGAGAATACTCGAGGGCGCGTGACGGGTCCACTTAGGATGGGGATATCTCGGTAATGGCTACAACTACATGGACCCAGACCGCTGGAATGACCAGTCAGACCGAAGTGGACAATATTGAAGAGTTTGCGGACGCGGCCTTAGCGTCGAAGAATGCCGCTGCGGCGTCAGCAGCGGCGGCAGCGGCCAGCGCAACAAACAGCGCTAATAGCGCAAGTAACTCAAGCGCCAGCGCAACAAGCAGCGCAAATAGTGCAACTACCAGCTCCACGGCAAAAGACGCTGCGCTTGTCGCTCAAGCTGCGGCAGAGGCTGCTCAAGCGGCTGCTGAGGCAGTGGACGTTGTTACTGACGCGGCGATTGGAACCGTGTCAACTTTATCTGTTGGATCCTCAGCCACGGCATCGGCTACGGCAGCTTCGGGAACTGTAACTTTTGATTTAGGTCTTCCCACTGGCGCAACTGGCGCTACGGGAGCCGCAGGCGCAGACGGTGCGGACGGTGTAAATGGCGCAGACGGTGCGGACGGCGCAGACGGTGCAGACGGGCAAGGCTTTACAGGCGGATCGTACAACTCATCGACTGGAATAGTTACATTTACATCCGGCGACGGCCTTGGATTTTCGACGACCGACCTACGCGGTGCGGATGGTGCAGACGGTGCGGATGGTGCAGATGCGTCTGGCGACTTAATTAGCACCAACAACCTTTCGGACCTTACAAGTGCGGCGACGGCAAGAACCAACCTTGGCCTTGGAACCGCAGCCACCACAGCGGCGACCGACTACGCCACAGCCGCACAAGGCACAAAGGCAGACACCGCACACGGCTGGGGCGACCATGCAGCCGCCGGATACACAACAGCAGCCGCCGCAGAGAGTAATGCGTTAGCTCTCGCAATCGCGTTAGGATAGATCATGGCAAACACATTTAAAAATTACACGAGTGCCTCAGTAGGCACATCACCCGTCACAACTTATACAGTCCCTAGTGCTACAACCTCAGTCCTGATCGGCTGTACTGTAGCAAACACAACGTCAAGCTCCATCGTAGTAGATGTCCAAGTGGCTGGTGTTTACTTAATCAAGGATGCTCCTATCCCCACAGGCTCTGCTTTGTCAGTCCTAGATGGCAAGGTGATCCTTGAGACCACAGACACGATTGTTGTCACATCTGACACAGCATCATCGGCAGACGTTATCGCAAGTGTACTGGAGCAAACATAATGAGTGGATACATTGGTAAAGGTAAATCAGTTGTCAATGTAGCCAGCTACACAAAGGCTCAGGCTGATGCTACGTTTCTGACACCCACAGGCGATGGCTCACAGCTTACTGGTATTTCCGGCTCTGCTACAGATATTGTAGCCCTTGCAAGTGATCCCTCTGTTGGTTCCGCTGGTAAGATTTACTACAACACAACTACAAAAGTTTTAAGGACGAGCGATGGTGTAGCTTGGACTAATGTGTCAAACGCTGCTCCGCTTACAACTGGTGGCACTGTAGTCCTTACATCAACAAACGAACTTACTTCCTTCTCATACAATCTAGGTACGGACTTTACAGACGATAGAGATGTCGACACTGTATTAACCTACACACTTTCATCAGGTACGCTTCCGTCTGGTCTTTCTATGCCCAGCGCAGGTTCTTCAACATTGGCGGGTACTTTGGGGGATGTTTCTGCTGATACAGCTTACGCTTTTGCAATTACTGCAACGGACGATGATGGCCTTACTTCAGCACCTCAAAACTACACTATGACTATTTTAAGAGTTCCAATGCTTGCTACTGGTGGAACAAAAACAACTTCCGGCCTCTACACAGTCCACACGTTCACATCTTCTGGAACATTCCAAGTAACACAAGGCGCAGGGCCAGTAGAATATTTAGTTGTTGCTGGCGGTGGCGGCGGTTCAGACACGGGCGGAGGTGGCGCAGGTGGCTATCGAAGCTCTGTTTCTGGAGAAACGTCTGGGGCAAACTCATCAGCAGAAAGCCCTATAAATATAACGACAACAAGCTATTCTGTTACAGTGGGCGGCGGCGGTTCTGGCGGTGGCAACAATGGAAATGGTAGTAACGGAAGCAGCTCTTCCTTTGCTTCGGTTACATCATCGGGTGGGGGCCGTGGTGGTCTATACAATAGTAATAACGCCGGAAGCGGCGGCTCGGGAGGGGGCGGTCAGTTTTCTGGAGGGTCTGGTACATCAGGCCAAGGCAAAAACGGAGGTAGTGGATACCCTCAAGCCAATGCTTCCCCTTATTCGGGCGGCGGAGGCGGAGGGGCGTCGGCAAATGGCGGCAACGGCTCTGGAGGAAGCGGTGGAAACGGCGGAAACGGATTATATTCCTCAATAACAGGGTCTTCTGTAGCTCGAGCAGGCGGCGGCGGCGGGAATACTTGGACATCAGGCGGCTCATCAGGCGGCACGGGCGGCGGAGGGCGTGGTTCTCGAGGCAGTCCTAGAAACCAGCAGAGCCAAAGCGGAACAGTCAACACAGGCGGCGGCGGAGGTGGAGGAGATGGAGACACAGGCGGCGCATCATATAATCCTAAGTCTGGTGGCTCCGGCATCGTAATCATCCGTTATCTTACATAGGAAATTAGAACATGGCACATTACGCAAAAGTAAACGGCGGTATCGTCGAGCAAGTGATTGTAGCTGAGGCTGAGTTCTTCGACACATTCGTAGACAGCAGCCCCGGTCAATGGATACAAACATCTTATAACACTCACGGCGGCGTGCATGCTAACGGTGGCACACCTCTGCGCAAGAACTATGCTGGCATTGGCTTCACTTACGATGCTACAAGGGATGCGTTCTACGCACCACAACCATACCCAAGTTGGACGCTGAATGACGATAGCTGTCTTTGGGAAGCTCCAACGGCAATGCCTGATGATGGCTCACTTTACACTTGGAACGAAGAAACTACATCGTGGGAGGCAGTGTAATGTCAGGTTACATAGGCACACAGCCCGTCCCACAGGCTACACAGACCCGTGATGCTTTCACAGCAACAGCAGGTCAGACTTCTTTCACTACGTCAGGGTACACACCGGGTTTCCTTGATGTCTACTTGAATGGCGTGAAGCTGGCGGCAGCAGACTACACAGCATCTAACTCAGTTGATGTAGTGCTTACTGTAGGGGCTGCACTAAACGACATCCTTGAGGTCGTGGCATACACCACGTTTGAAGCAGCACAAGCATTTAATCAGGCCGATGGTGGCTCCGCTGCATCTGTTTACACAGCAGCACAATCTATAAATGGAGGTACAGCTAGTGGCTGATCTAATTCAAATCCGCCGTGACACGGCAGCTAACTGGACATCCAGTAACCCTACGCTTGCCCAAGGTGAGTTGGGTTTGGAGACAGACACCAGCCAACTCAAAGCTGGCGATGGCTCAACCGCATGGTCGAGCTTAGGCTACTATGATCTTGGTGGGCTGACTGACCCAGCTTATACTGGTACGCCGATTGAAGACATCTATGCAATCTCTGGCACATCTTATGCTTTAGAGCCAAGCAACGGCTCCATACAGACGCATACCTTGACAGGTGCCACGACGTACACAGACGCATTTTCCGCTGGTCAGGCTATCACCCTGATGATTGACGATGGCTCTGCCGCAACGATCACATGGCCCACGATGACTTGGGTCAACAATGCTGGTGTTGCACCTACGTTAGCCACGTCAGGCTACACAGTCATCACAGTCTGGAAAGTCGGAAGCACACTTTACGGTGCATTAGTGGGAGATGGAACCTAATGCTCAGTCAAAGAAGTCTAGGTGCTGCGGGTACGGGTCTTGTCCTACCCTCGGACGATCTGTTCAACACAGTATCGTTCCTGTCGCATTTCGACGGGGCAAATAACGGCAAAAATAACGTCTATGACGATAGCTCGTCCAGCAACCACACCATAACTGCAAATGGCAATGTGACCCAAGGCAGCTTCGGCCCGTTTGCACGGCCTGATGGTCAGTGGGGTGTGAGCTTTGATGGTTCTGCCGATTTTATAGAGGGGCCAAGTGTAGATTTATTAGGTAGTGGTGCTTTTACAGTTGAGTGTTGGGTAAACGTACCTTCGAAAACAACTGCTTCTAACTACACTGACGCCTTTCTTGCTCAGTACCAATCAAACGGAAACCTTATTATCGGATCAAAGTCTAATGTTGTTCGTGTTTGGATGGGAAGCTCGGAGGTTAGAGTTGGAACTGTAGGGATTGTAGGCAATGGTTGGCATCATATTGCTCTAACACGCAACTCTAGCGGCAGCGTGAGACTGTTTGTTGACGGTAGTGCTGATGGTGCGGCTTTTACTAACAGCACTGACTTCAGTCAAAACTTAGAAAACTTTGAGATTGGTAGTTGGGACAACGGTGCAAACTCAGCTTTGAATGGCAACATTTCAAATCTTCGGGTTGTAAAAGGAACGGCAGTTTACGACCCTTCTGCGTCAACGATAACTGTACCAACATCCTCACTTACAGCTATCGCAAATACTAGCCTACTGACCTGCCAAAGCAATCGCTTCGTTGATAACTCTACAAACTCTCATACACTTACGCCATCGGGTCAAACAGCCGTATCCGCCTTTGGCCCATTCCTAACCTCTGAGGTTTATGACGCCGGGGTAAATGGTGCGAGTGCTTACTTTGTGAATGAGGTTGGAGAGTATCTAGACACTCCCGCTAGTTCTGATTTTGCTTTTGGCACAGGAGATTTTACTGTTGAGTTTTGGTTCTATCAAGAGGTCAGCGGGTATCGTGTGCTAATAGATCAGGTTTACGGAAACCTTGGAATATCTATATGGATAAACGATAGTAGGCAGCTTATTTTTTACTATGATACTTCGGCAGGGGGCGGTTACGGGGTCGCAACAACGGCTGCCGTAAATTATAACGAATGGAACCATGTGGCACTTGTTCGGTCTAGTGGCGTGACAAGAATATACGCCAATGGGGTTAGCGGGGCTACTTACTCTGATAGCAACAACTATACTTCGACTACAGGTTTGACGGTTTCAGCGGATTACAATTCCAACCTTTATCTTTTCAAGGGTTATATGTCTGATGTCAGGGCAGTCAAAGGCACAGCGGTCTACACCAGCAACTTCACCCCACCCACAGCCCCACTCACAGCAGTAACAAACACCAAGCTGCTGCTAAACATGGCAGACGGTCAGGCGATTGACAGCGCAGCGCAAAACAATCTGACGTTGGTTGGTACGGCTAAAACCAGCACAGCGCAGTCTAAGTTTGGTGGAGCATCTTTGTTGTTGGACGGTAATTCTGACTATGCGAATTTCCCTGAGACCGGAGCAAACGACATTGATGGGGCAGGGGATTGGACAGCAGAGTTTTTCTGGCGGTTTAATGACAGAACTTCACCCGCAATTCAAATGCTTGCAAGTAAGGGTTATGGATTGCAGCTTTATACAATTAATGGTGCTTTGGCTTTAGCTTTAAGCGCCAATAATAGTGGCACTTACTTTGTAAACGTAAGCGGTGGCGGGTCATTGTCCAATGATACTTGGCATCATGTAGCTCTGGTCAAATACATTACGTCTTACAAAGTCTACTTGGACGGAATAAACCAAACGAGTTTAGACTCGTCAAGCTCGTCAACAGTAGGTACTGGCGGAGGGAGTTGGCACTTAGGTGCATTAGAAACGGCTGAGTTAACGTACCCAGCAAACGGTTATATGGACGAAGTAAGAATCTCTAAGACCGCCAGATATACCTCCAACTTCACACCGCCAACCGAACCATTTGCAGATAAAGGACAATAGACATGAGTAAGGCAAGAGACAACGCTGATGGTGGCGCAAAGGAGCTTCCAGATCTAACTGACTGCACGGTGTCTGCCTCAGACCCAGCTATAAATACTAACCCGACATCTGGCACAGGTCATGTTTGGATTAACTCTACATCTGGCGACCAATATATTCTTACAGATGCTACTGCTGGGGCTAACGTCTGGAAAAACATAGGTGACGGTACTGGAGAAATCCGACCATTTAGTGCAACAGGCGGTACTGTTACGACATCGGGTTCTTACACATACCACACGTTTACTTCGTCTAGTACACTTGTAGTTAATGGAACTAAATCAGCGGATTATCTCATTGTCGCTGGAGGCGGAGGAGGAGGTGGTACTGGCGGTGCTTTAGGTTACTATTCTGCCGGGGGTGGGGCTGGGGGGCTTATCCAATCCTCCACAACGCTTAATACAGGCAACCTTACTGTAACTGTTGGGGCAGGGGGTGTCCAAGGTGCTGTGTCTGGTGGTTCAGGAAGTGACGGTGGAAACTCCTCATTCTCAACCCTTACGGCTGCTGTAGGTGGCGGAGGTGGCGGCTACTCTTATAACACCCAAGACTACCCTTCTAATGGTCGGGCTGGTGGCTCAGGTGGCGGAGGCGGCGCAGGTGGACAAGGCGGAGCCAGCACCTCAGGCCAAGGAAACGATGGCGGCAGAAATCCGAGTGGCGCAGTCGGAGGCGGTGGCGGCGGAGGTGCTGGCGCACAAGGCTCAAACGGTGGCAGTTTTGGTGGTGAGGCTGGTAATGGTTTGGACTACTCTACATGGGCAACAGCAACCTCAACAGGAGACTCAGGGTTCTATGCTGGTGGAGGCGCAGGTGGCCCCGGTGCATCACCCGGAGGAGATGGTGGCGGTGCGGATGCACTATCTCACGGCACTCCTTCAGCGGGTCAAACAAATACTGGCGGCGGAGGTGCTGGGAACAACAGCGGGTCTAATGCAGGATCAAACGGTGGATCAGGCATCGTTATCATCCGTTATCTTACATAGGAAATTAGAACATGGCACATTACGCAAAAGTAAACGGCGGTATCGTTGAGCAAGTGATTGTAGCAGAGGCTGAGTTCTTCGATACATTCGTAGACAGCAGCCCCGGTCAGTGGATACAAACATCCTATAACACCCACGGCGGGGTTCACTCTAGTGGTGGCACACCTCTCCGTAAGAACTACGCTGGCATTGGATTCACTTACGATGCCGCACGGGATGCGTTCTACGCACCACAACCATACGCAAGTTGGACTTTGGATGACGATACCTGTCTTTGGGAAGCCCCAACGGCAATGCCTGATGATGGAAATAGTTACATTTGGAACGAAGAAACTACTAGCTGGGACGAAATAGAATGAACAAACGTACAATAGCATCCGCGCATGATCGCATTGATGGCCTCGAGAAAGAGATCATTGCTATCAAGACTGAGGTAAAGATCCAGTTCAAAGATTTGTTTAGCCGCGTTAAGCGCATGGAAGGCATTATGATTGCAACTACAGGTTCCATCATTGCACTCTTACTCGCAGTCTTAACGAAGATGGGATAGTAAAATGGCAGGCATACTAGGTAAGATTTTTGGATCAGGCGATGTAATTAAGTCGGGCATTGATTTAATTGACAGCTTCCATACCTCAACTGAGGAAGAGATTGCAGCTAAAACTAAAGCCAAGGTTGACATCATGGGGGCTTACGCTCCCTTTAAGCTGGCGCAGCGAATCATCGCGTTCTCGTTTACATTTACTTACCTTGTGTGCTTTGGAATGGTTCTTACGTTTACGCTAATGGATCGCGTAGCTGACGCAAGTAAGGTGCAACAAGTGCTGGAAGACTTTCAGATAGGTTGGGCCATGATTGTTATCTTAGGTTTCTACTTTGGCGCAGGCGCAGCTGAAGGTTTTATGGATAAGAAAAAGGTGAAGTGATGAAGTACACTAAGGATTTAGTTGTTCTCATCATGGCCACAGGCTTGATGCTTTTACTTGGCTTAATTGTTTATGATGAATTTTCGATGGCGTCAGAGCATGATGCTGAGTTGGATCAAAATATCATAGAGCTACTCCAGATGTCGATCACAGGCATTGTCGGTGTTGTGGCTGGCTACGTTAGTGGGAAGGATCGCGGTGAATAGCTATGGAAAATTTTAAATTACCTATTGCGATTGTGGCCGCAATGGGCGCTCAGTTAGCTGGTGGCGTGTGGTATATGTCCCAACAGGCAGCTACTATCTCAAGCCTTGACGAAACAGTTAGCCAGCTTGGATCTCGTATGGCTATTGAAGATAACATCAATCTAAAGCGTGATGTGCAATCTAACGCTGGTGAACTAGAAGATGTTTGGGGCGAGGTTGACGATCTCTGGGATGAACACGCAAGTCTGGCAATGGCTATTAACGAGATTAATAAGATCAAACAAAGAATCGCGCTAATAGAAAATGATTTAAAGTATATCGGTCGTGACCATGATGGAATGTTGAATAGGGACGGGGGAATGAAATGAGTTACAAGTTAGGTAAGCGCAGCCTTGATAGGTTGATTGGCGTTGATGAGCGCATGGTTGCTGTTGTTAAGTACGCAATCAATGTGACTAAGCAGGACTTCTCTGTGATCTGTGGGCTGCGCACGATCGAGGAGCAGAAGGCTCTCGTTGCTAAGGGTGCTAGTCAGACAATGAAGTCTAAGCATATTGATGGCTTGGCTGTAGACCTCATGGCTTACGTTGATGGCGGCAGATGGGAACTCAATCTCTATGACGAGATTGCTGACGCTATGGCAGAGGGCGCCCGTGCTGTTGATGTTCCTATTCGTTGGGGTGCAGCTTGGTCTGTATCGAATATTGCTCAGTACCTAGAGGGTGACATGGAACATGCAATGAATAGTTACATTGATTTGCGTAGATCTCAGGGTCGCAGACCATTTATTGATGGACCTCACTTTGAGTTAGTAGTATAAAGTTTTAGTGGGTGGCTATCATCGTAAAGTAAAATCGACTTACCACGGGGTAAGGTGGTTGTTTAGCCTAGGATGACGTTGCTACCGCAAAGCGCCAACTTTAAATTATCAACGGCCACCCACACGATTACTTCTTACTATAATGATACACACTGTTCCGTTTGTTTCGGCCTACTTGCACTCGTTCTCTAGCAAGCACTCCGTCCCGGTACATGAGGTCTAGCATCTGACTAGTTATACGGAGACCCATCTTAGTTTCTCTGTTGATATCTTCAGCTACCCTAGTGTGCTTCTTATTAAAGCAAGCCATTATCATCTGGCGTCTAGCCACAGATCTTTCTCGTTGCTTTCTAATTGCAGCATTGGCTGCGTTTTCTGGTGTGTATTTTTTCTTCTCAGGAAATGGTGGCCTCATCTTTAAATCAATTAGCTTCTGTTCAAAGCTGCGCCACGTTTCTGCATAGAGACGTTCATACTTCTCTGCTCTTGGTAGATCGCTGTTGTAGATCTCGTTGATTACTTCTGCGCTATTTCGATTAGTGCTTTTATCTCTTCGAGTTCTTGCTTTAGGTTGTATCGTTGCTTGCTGTCCGCTAACAACACCATGGTTTTCAGCAGACGCTTGGCTCTGTCCAAGGCTATTCTTCCTTCGTTGCTCATTTGCTTTTCTCTTTCCGCATACAAACTTAATTTCATATTTTCTGCTTAGGGCTAGTAGTTGTCTGTATGGTATATCAAGCAGGGTAGATGTTTCTCGTATGGTCAGCCCCATCTCTGCTGCGTTAATACACTTGCTTAAACTTAATCTTGCTTTCTGCATGTGCGCCTCTTGTTAGATAAAAAAAGGGACAGCCCGAAGGCTGCCCAGTTACAGGAGAACACCTCCTTTCTAGAACGGTATGTCATCACCTTGCAAGGGGTCAGTTGCTGGTGCTGCTGCACCGCCTGACGTCTTGTCGCTTACTTGGAATGACATATAAGGTTTACCATCCTTCATCTTTTTCCATCCGGCAAGACGTTTTGTGTCACCAAGCGGACCGCTATAGTCGGGCGCTGATTCATTGCCCTTCTTATCGTTGTCGAAGAACACGCCAATCTTTTCGTACATCTCAATGATAGGCTTGCCATCACGGGTCTGGTCTTTGACCAGCATAACTTTCTTGTCGTTGCCCTCGACGTTGAGCTTACCCTGCAAAATCATTTGCTGTGTAGGGAACGGCGTGAACGCTGCGCCCCGGTTAGTGTCGTCGTATGTATCTGCCATGCTTCTGGCTCCTTATATTAATTGGGGAATTAACCCCCTCGGTTTACCACCCAGCCTTTACGGGTGTATCTTCTGATGAAAGACCTTTGGTCACTTGAACATCGCTGGATTGTTTAGCTGCCATGTTCCCGTCATCATCTTCTGGTGCAAGGCAAGCCATGCCTAGCAAGCCGTAGCGCCTAGCGTAGGTTATAGCGCTGCCTAAGCCCTGCATGTCCTGCTTACTCAAGACAAGGTAAACCCTGCTTGAGAACGCCTCTCCTGAGGTGTGAAGTATCTTTGTCTCGACATACATGCCAAGCTCGTCACGACCACAGGGCTGCATAACAACGAACCCGTTCTCTTGGAACACCTTTGACGTAGCGTCAATCACTGCCTCGAGTGAGGCATAACGGTTCTTGAAGTGTGGGTTGAGGCTGTCTTTCTTTACAGACTCCATTGCTTGCTGCGCTTTGAGCAGCGCCTTGATTGCTGTGTCACTCATCTTTCATCCTCACCTTGTAATCTAAACTAATCTTTAAGTTCTCAATCCCGAGTTTGGGGTAGGCTAAAGCCTCAAGCTCTCTCTCAAAGTCTTGCGCTTTAATCAAAGTCTTTATGCCCTCGCCTAAACCTAAAGCAGAATTTCTTTCAAGAAGCTCAATGTTCTTGTGATTGAGTACGCAGATTAAAGTTCCTTCGTCTTCAAGTAGGTGTATAGTACAGATGTCCATTTACTTTCTCCTTGTTATGCGGATGGCTCCGCGCTTGTCACGTTTAGCTGTGAGGTGATCGCAGTAAACCTCACGTTCATTGTCGCCAACCATATCTTTGATTTGTTTTTTGGCTGACTCAAATGCTTTGGCGTCTGCCTCTAGAGTAACGTAAGTGTAGGCTGCGTCATTGAACTGGTTGTCTTGGCTGGCATCTCGCTTGACCATGTTGTCCACCGACACCTTGTCAATGCTAAGTTGTATCGGCTGGTCATTACCAACTGGCTCTTCATTGCGAAGTACGTAACCCCAGAAGTCCGACACCACTGCCCACATAGAATTGAAATACTCTTTGCTTTCACTGACATAGGCTGACTCCCATTTGTTATTGCCAAAGATAACAGAGACATGAGCGCCTTCGCCTTTAGCTAGGTGTATATACAGTTGTATTTGTGGCATGTAATACTCAATTACTTTATCCAAAGTATTGTATGAGTTGGTGTGCTTGGCTTCTACGATAGAGCCATTGACCATAGCATCGACAGTACCTTTGACCGGGACTGATTCAATCATCTCTTCAAAAGATTTCTGAAACCCTGTCAGTGTGCAGCCATACTCTTCTGCAAACCAGAGCAGATTAAACTCTTCAGTCTGTATGCCCATCTGCACAGCTATGTTACGAGACAGATCCTCAGGTTCGATGCGACCTGTCTTGACCTGCCATAATTCTAGCCAGTTCCCCTGCATTATCTTTACGCAGTCGGAACCACCTATGAAACCCTTACGTTCCATGTTGTTCTCCTTTGTTATTAGGTATTAGCTTACTGCTTATGTGCAGCTTGGGCAATACCAAGTGACGTTACGTCATTCGTACTTGCCGTACTTCTCGAACTGTTCTTCCGATAGATGCTGGAATTTCTTGAGGCGCTTCTTGGTTTCGCCCTTGAGGTATCCTTCACCGATAGCTTCGCCATTGCGGATACGTTCTGCCATAACCTTATCACTGTCTAGCACATAGCCAGATCTCTTGTACTCACGGGCCATGACCGGAGAGCTTGCTGCCTTGGAGACATGCGCGTCCCATACAGATGGACGGGCTGCGTCACTGAGCTTGGTCGTTTTGTATTTCATGTTCTTACCTTTGATGGGCTGTAATACTGAGCGACACGGGCGCCGCTAACTGTCTCAACCATTACCTTGTCGATCTCCATGCCCTCATCCTTGAGGTCTTTGATTCGTGCTGCCAATCGAAAGCATCCAAACTTTTGGAGGGCGTCGATTGCTGTGATTCGATACCCGTTCTTGAGGTACGCTTTGATCTCATTGGTTTGTGTAACTGTCATTGTGTTCTCCTTAGATAAGTTTTTCTGCTGCATAGAGAGCAATCAGTGTGGCTTCTGCTCGACCATCATCTTTTACTCTAGCAAATAAGTGGGCGTATTGTGGAAGACGTTGCGTCACTAGCCCACGGCTCACGCCTTTGTCCCTGTTTAAGCCGAAGTGTTTCTTCCACACGGCGGGACTGACGTATTGAATGGGCAACTTGCATGCTGCAATGCCCATTTCCAGTTGTCCGTAGCCCTGTCCAAAGCGGAAGGTACTACTGACACCCTGCCCCGGCATGGCCGAGACACGCTCAACAACAGCGAGGCATGATTCGTCTGCCTCATTGCTGAGTATCCTTAGTAACTCATGTAAGTTAATTAAAGTTTTACCCTTAGGGTTCTTCATCGTTGGCATGTCATAGCACTCGAGCTTGCCTGTCTCTGTCCAGTATAGGCTGACTGCTCCTGTGTATCCGGGATCTATTCCGTAGATGAGCATGTCATTCTCCTTACCAATCGGTTGATGGCTTTACGTTTGCTTGGATGCTGTCTTCCCACGCGCCAGCCTGTAGCTTGACGCTAGGTTTTTTAATTCTTTTCTTGTTTGGTTTTGTCTTGGACGTTGGCTCTTGCCACTTGTCGTTGACATAACAACTCATGCAAACGAACCAATGTTTTTCCATGGATCGTCCGCTGTTTGTTTTAAGAACTGCAACATAGAAGTGCGTGGCAATCTTGCATGCTACGCAGATGCAAGCCTTACCTTTCAGTGACTTCGATGTCATAGCCTAGTGCATCCAGCCAGCAGATTAACATGAAGCCAGATGGTATTCGTTTGTGTGTTTCCCATTTGTGAACAAGCGATGATGTGCATCCTATTTTATTAGCCAATCTTTCTTGGCTTAACTTTCGCTTTAATCGCGCGCCTATCAACATGCTTACCATCGGCTCGTAATCTCTTGGTATCTTTACGGGCTTGTTGTATCTCTCGAACTTGTTCAATGGCATAGCTTACCCTCAGTGCAGTGTTGTACCGTACCTCGGTCTCTTCATTGATAGTCCTATAGTAAGTTGATGTCGGTATGTTTGCTCGACTGAAAGCCTTGAGCAGCGGGACGTTTGCCTCCGCTGCTTGCTCTTTTATTATTTGAAGATACGATTTCATGCTGCATTAGTGCAGCAATCTATTCGTCGAAGTCAACATCTTCGACTTCTATTTCTCCATCGCCACCGCAGTTCTCACATGTCTCTGCCTCACAGTAAGGCTCGGGCGCATCGTTGTATGATGTACGTCCGGGCATATATTCTACCTCAATGAAGCCATCACCAGTGCATACGGGGCATGATACTGAGTGCTTGAATACATTCATTGGTACGGTATCTCATCATCAATAACGGGAGCTACATAGTTAGCCTCCCATGCTGCGGTTCCACGTTTGATAAACTTATCTCTGTCAAACTTTGGGTTCGTTGCCTCGAGTTCATCGGCAATGCTATGAAGATGGGTGGGCCACGGTACAAGTGGCCCAAGTTTATCAGCTAGAAATTCGTAGTGCTGTCGTGACATACGCATTGTGTTCTCCTTAGATTACGTTCTCGCCCACCATTGAGGTAAACAGTTTGTGATTCATTGCATTGCTAATTAGGATCTCGCGATTGTATCGCGCTACCTCTGGTGATCTGAGGTCATTGGTGTGCGTGGCCCAGTGGGTCAGGCAGTTATACAATGCCCACTTGTTCCAACCGAGACTTGCTTTCTCACGATCCCAACCCGAGATAAGATTCTCTAGTTGTTTCTCGTTAGTCTTAACCATTTGTTTTTGTTTAGTAACTACCTTGCATATGGTTGACCGAAAGAACTGCTCGACCTGATCGTTGTTCAATCGTGTCTGCATCCATGACTGCCACTCTTTGCTGCGACCCATGAAATGTTCAGCGCCACCTATGATCTTGGCGGCGCTGCCATCCACGTTGACTGACGCTGTGTGCTTGAAGCGTGACTTAGCAATGGCATCTGGTGTCGTGCATCCATTCAAGCACCACAACCTGAGACCATTGGCTTGCTGAGAGAAGGGCCATGATCCGTCATAGCTATTAAAGAAACTCACACGGAACTGTGTGTAGTCACCGACTGCTGGCTCCTGCACCAGATCAGGAAAGATTATCTCACCTCTTAGCTTACGGCCATCTTCAGCTACGCTAACGCTGACCTCATAGTCACTGGTCAGGTTGCTTGCTTTAACTCCGTCGATGATAGACTCAACCACATCTTCATGTGGTATCATCTTGTATCGACTGCCGTGCATGCCAAGCGTCTTGCCTGTGTCTGTGCGCACGATGCACTTATGATCTGGGATAAGCTCACCGTCTTGAGTAAAGACAGGCTGCTCTTCTACTGGAAAGTTGTAGCTATTGGATTGAAAGTCTAGCATAGCGCGTTCTCCCTTGCGTCTATTGTATCTTCGTGAATGAAGTTTAGTTCTGTTCGGCTGCTGCCAAACAGTCTGACTGTTATCATGTTGCTGTCACCATCAAGGAATGTGATTTGCTTGACGGCAAAGCCATCGTGAATAGTCTCCTTGACCCTCACGTTGGTTACTCTGTGTGCTGATACTTCCATTGTGTTCTCCTAAAGATCTATGCTTATGCTTGCACCTGACAGTGCTGTGTGAATCATGTCGTTGATCTCATACTCATGCTCTGAGATATCAAAAGCTGGTAGCTCTCTGTCATTAAGCTCTTGCTCTACAACCTGATGAATAAGATCTATCAAGGCTGCGTTAAAAGCTGAGGTGTTGATGGTGTCCATTGTGTTCTCCTTCAGAAGTTTATTTAAAGTTTATACCATAGTATATGGTCGGACGCTTTTATGACGTTGCGTCAAACTATTTGAAAGTTTTGTTTGTCGCTGTAGCACTGAGCTTACAGCCGCAGGCACACACCCCCACCCGGGGTGGCCCAGGAGTGGAGCCTGCCATCCGTACCCTGTGGTTGGACGGCAAGCCAAACGAGGCCAGAGGCCGAGCCTGTGCGAGCGTAGCGAGTTGATTACAGGCGGGCAAAGCCCGGCTATTCTTCGCGCGAAGCGCGAAATTTTTGGGGGGCCATCCGACCCCCCGCCAATTCAAAGAATGTTTGTAGCAAGGTTCTCATAGTATGAGTCTGCCATTTCTGCGTAGCGGTCGCTGGGATCTACCCAGCTTTCCGCTTTTTTGTTGGTGCTGCCTCCTCATTGCTTGCGTCCATGCTGTCCATGGACTTCATCAGCGTTGCGATATCGTCGGGAAGATCACCATCAATCACAGTTTCTTTCTGCGATGTGTAGCTCTTGCCGAAGCTGTCTTTGTAGGCTTGCTGAAATTGCGCAAGCTCGGCCTGCATGGTGGTTGTAAGCATGTGTTCCGCTTGATAGCGGGCCACGGCGCCGCGAAAGTTGTTCTCGGCTAGCTCGTTGCCGGGCGTATATTCTCCGCGATAACGCTCGGCGAAATACTTAGCCTTTGATTCGCGATCCTTCTGCCGTGGCATCCAATATTCGAAGTGGCCTATCATCCGCTCCAGCAATATGCGGCGGTGGAATTCCATAGTGTCAACGTGGCGCCATCCATCGGTCTTGCCTGACAGATTGTCCTCGTGGAAATACACCTCTGTATTGTGTGTGAAGATGTTGCAGATTTCGTTTGCGATGTTTGTTGATTTCTGAGTAGTCATGATCTGTTCTCCTGAGTTCTGTTTTTACACCCCACACAGTCTTTCGGCGGACGAAAGCGGCTGGGGCCAGAACGACAGGGATCATCCACAAACTGAGCAAAGCGAGGCTTGACGTTCGCAAGGGGCCGAAGGGCGAAGCGTACCCCTTGCGAATGTTTTGGGGAATGAGCCATGACGGGATGGAACCAGACGGTTTTGGCCGTTGAAAGACGCCCCGAGCGAAGCGAGGGGTGTGTTCTTAAACCTGTGCGCATAGCGCTCATTCTTTCTCTTTTGGCATAGGGGGTCTAAGGGGGACAGGCCAATGTCCCCCTTGCGATAGGTATGGAAGCCCGTAGGGTGGGGACGCCAGAGCGTCACCATTCACGACAGACCGGCCCGTAGGGATCGCCCTGTCAATAGCTGAGAAAGGTAGAATGATACCTATTTACGCAAGTGACGCTACGTCACATATTGACAAGCAAGTTGGAAATGGTGCTTGTTGGGGGGAGAGAGGGAGAGGGGGGCAAGCAATGGGATTAAGTGATGGTATGTACAGATGACTAAGGTTCCGAATACAAGACAGCTGACTAAGAAACAGACAGCATTAGTTGACACCATTGTAGCAAGAGGGTGTACGATAGCTAAGGCAGCAGAGGAAGCTGGATACAGTGCTGGTGAGTCTGGAAGAGTAACTGCTACCAAGACGATGAAGCTACCACATGTGCAGCAGTATCTAATGCAGAGGATGAACGAGGAGTTCGGGCTTAGTGCTACCTTGGCAGCAGGAACAGTGAGACGGCTAGCCATGGGGGCTAAGTCAGAGTACGTTCAGCTAGAAGCGAGCAAGGATTTACTAGACCGAGCAGGCTATAAGCCGATAGACAGATCGCAGGTACAGGTGGCTGGTGATATCCGTGTCAGCATTGATCTGGGCTAGGAGGCCCCGCCACTATCACTTAGGTACGTTGGTCACAGCTGGGGGTGGGGGAAAAACTACCGGCTCACCTTCTGTTACTGGTCCCCCACTCTCATTATTTCCCCACAAGGCTCGCCGGGATACTCCCTGCTGCGATTAGCTAGTGTTATTCTGTGCGGTTGATAATTATTTTTTCTTTAGCTAAGGTCCGATCATGAGCAGATTTAAAAAGAAACCAGAGCCGACACCTCCTCCTCGACAGGACATGACGAAGGTTAAGGCTGCATTACAGAGTACAGGTTATGGTAGCGAAGAAGCATCAGAATCCTAGCGGCGGTTTAAACGCAGCTGGTCGATCCCACTTCAACAGGACCACGGGTTCTAAGTTGAAGGCTCCTGTTAAGTCTGGAGACAATCCCCGCCGTGCTTCTTTCCTTGCTCGAATGGCTGGCGTTAAGGGTCCGATGAAAGACGAGAAGGGTCGTCCGACTCGTAAGGCTTTAGCATTAAAAGCATGGGGCGCTTCTTCCCCAGCAGATGCCCGGAAGAAAGCTGCTGCAATAACCAAAAGGAATAAGTCCCGTGGGTAACAATACTCTTAAGAAACCTATTACAAAGCAAGCTGTGTATGAACGTTTAAGCAAGCAACTTGATGACATGGACAAGGCTCACAACAATAAGCCTCTCAAGGTTATTAAGCGAGCTATCATCAAGGCGTTTAATCTGAAGCGCATCCCTAAGAAGAACGATGTTATCTCCAGCAAGCACTATTCATTGCTGAAGCGCGTTGAGAAGATGGAAGCTGACATGATTAAAGAGGGAAACAAGTAGATGGCGGTCAGTGACTTTCACAAAAACATGATGGACGCTGCGATCAATCAGCGAAGCGATGGTGTTCATCGGCGCAACAGCCCATCCACAGATGACGTTAGGTTCGTTACAAAGAAGCGCACCACCACTACAAGCGGAAACAGACCCTCCCTTCTTAGCAGAAAGATGGGAACATTAATGCCAGCCAAGAAGATCGTCACCCCGGCAGGCAAAAGAGCGCCTAAGAAGGTTATTCGCCCTAAGCTCAGGACTCGAAATGCTCAAGCAGTTAGTTCTGGCAAGAGGGTTAGACCTACACTCATTCAAACCTTTTTAGATGCAAACCCGACTTATAATCTAATTAGCGGTTTGGGGCGCAAGATACGTGGCTACGCAGACCCGAGAGGATAGACTATGTGTTTTGGAAAGAAAAGCTCAGGCCCTAGTGCGGATGAAATGTACGCGCAACAGAAGGTAAATTACGGAGCATTGCCTTCACTTTCTCAAGGCAAGGTTGATCGCAAAAAGCCTGAGATGAAAGACGTTGAGACGCCGGAGCAGCGTATAGGAAGCGAGCGGCGTAGTTTACTTAACCCTTATGGAGCTGGATACTAATGGCTTGGAAGATTGCTAACTCAGGAGAGGCTTATGATGGGCCTACTCACGTTCTTGCTGGAATTACTTACACAGGCGCAACGCGCAAGCCGGGGGCTAAACGTCTGCTTTTCATTGCAGATGCCGAAGTAAAACCAGCGAAACCAAAGAAAACAGCCAAGGTGAAAAAGAATGGCGGTAAATGAAGCAGGCAACTATACGAAGCCTAAGATGCGGAAGACACTGTTCAACCGCATAAAGGCAGCAAATGTTCAAGGAACAGCAGCAGGTAAGTGGTCTGCTCGTAAAGCGCAGCTACTTGCTAAACGATACAAAGCGGCTGGTGGTGGATACCGATGAAGTCCCCTCAGAAATCCCTTGTAAACTGGGGCAAGCAGAAGTGGCGCACCAAGTCCGGAAAGAAGTCCAGTGAAACGGGGGAGCGCTATCTTCCCGCTAAAGCTATTACTGCTCTTAGTAGTTCTGAATATGCAGCTACAACCGCAGCTAAACGAAAGGGCAAGGCTCAGGGTAAGCAGCATGTGGCTCAACCGAAAGCTATTGCCAACAAAGTAAGGAAGTATCGCAATGCCTAATGTAGCTGGAAAGAAATATCCGTACACTAAAGCTGGAATGAAGGCCGCAGTAATTGCAGCTAAAAAAGCAAAGGCTAAGAAGAAGTGAGCTTTATCAGCACGTTAAAGCCCATGGAGCTACAGATGCTTCGTGGCATCGTTCGTAAGACTGAGTTTGCCTATGTTGAAGCGAAGCACGGCAAGTCTTTTGTTACCGATTCTGAGTGTGACAAGCTGATTGAAAGCATTGGCCCCGAGGTCGTGCAACGTATGATTAAGTTCGGCGTGGATAAAGGACTAAGGTAATGGGAGATCTAATCCCTTTTGACCCTAAGAGACATAAACCTATTAGACTTCCAAACGGGAAAGAGGCTACAGAATATTTAGCTAGTGAAACATCTCCAGAAGGAGGTGGGTGGAATATTCCGACAATATGGTTTGATTCTGAAACCGGAAAGCCAAACTTTCTTACTGGAGATAAAGCTTGGAATATGGCGGCTTCGTATGAAGAAAGAACTGGGAAAAAGTTTCCTAGATTTAAATCAATTCCAGAAGCGGTAGATGCAGCCAAAAAAAGAAGCAGAAGTGGCGGCGCTACTAATAAAAGTTTGATTTCTAAGTAATGGTTGATTTTAAATATAAGCCTGACGGTGATGTCCTAAAGGGCTTTATGAAAGACAACACTTTCTTTCGTGGCATACGCGGTCCCGTAGGTTCTGGAAAATCTGTTGCTTGCTGCGTGGAAGTATTCCGCCGCGCTCTTGAACAAAAGAAAGCACCTGATGGTACTCGGAAAAGTCGCTGGGCGATTATACGGAATACCAACCCACAGCTTAGAACAACCACAATCAAGACTTGGTTAGACTGGTTTCCCGAGGCTGACTGGGGAAAGTTTACTTGGTCTGTTCCCTATACACATAATATTAAGAAAGGTGAGATAGAACTTGAAGTTATCTTTCTCGCGCTGGACCGCCCCGAAGATGTCAAGAAACTCTTATCTTTGGAGCTTACTGGCATCTGGATTAACGAAGCACGGGAAATACCTAAGAGTATTATTGATGCCTGTACTATGCGTGTGGGTCGTTACCCTTCTATGCGTGATGGCGGTCCTTCTTGGACTGGCGTCATTGCCGATACCAACGCTCCTGAGGAAGATCACTGGTGGCCGATTATGTCTGGAGAAGTACCAATCCCGGATCATATACCGCGTGAGCAGGCTAAGATGCTGGTCAAACCGGATAACTGGAGTTTCTATACGCAGCCCCCTGGCATGGTCGAAAAAAAGTCCACGGAAGGCGAGATAGAAGACTACGTTCCCAGCAAGGATGCTGAGAACCAAAAGAACATGATGAAGAGTTATTACCCCAACTTGGTGCAAGGTAAGACTAAATCTTGGATTGATGTCTATGTGATGAACAGGTTGGGCCATATACAGGAAGGAAAGCCAGTATATCCTATGTTCGCAGCAGAAGTTCATGTAGCCAAAGAAGAAATACCAGTTGCAGCAAACGTCCCCGTGTACGTTGGCGTAGACTTTGGCCTGACCCCAGCCGCCGTTTTGGGGCAAAAGGTTCGTGGTCGCTGGTTCATACAGTCAGAAATCGTTGCAATAGACATGGGGATTGTTAGATTCTCAGAAGTCTTGCGACAAGAACTGGCAACTAGATTCGCTGCGGCTGGAGAAGTCATCATTTATGGTGATCCCGCAGGTGACTTCCGCGCGCAAACTGATGAGTCAACTCCCTTTCACATCATGCGCGGGGCTGGCTTGAGGGCTTTCCCAGCGCCCTCCAACTCTGTTGATCTTCGACTTGAGGCTGTCTCCTCCCAGCTGACTAAGATGGTTGAAGGTAAGCCAGCGATGTTAATAGATCGGCGTTGCCCACAGCTTATCAAGGGCTTTGAGGGCGGTTACGCTTACAAGAGGATGCAGGTATCTGGAGAACGGTTTGCAGATAAACCTGATAAGAATATGTTTTCTCACGTCCACGATGCAGCACAATATCTGTTTCTTGGTGCAGGCGAAGGCCGCGCTCTTATGAATAGCCAGAAGCCAGCCACTCCTACAGTGGCTAAACGTGACTTTGATGTGTTCAATAAAGGTCCAGCTAAGCGGAAAAGGCAGGGCTTGTGGGCGAGAATGTAGTTTGTGCGTTGAGTTTTTGTAAGTTTCGTGCTTACGAGGAGTAAGGAAAAGGAGATTTACTATGTGTTTTGGTGGTGGTGGCGGCGGTCCAAGTCAAGCGGAGAAGCAAGTGTCTGTAGATCAGTCGCTTGAAGCAGATGCGGCACAGCGCGAATCTGCGGAAGATTTAGCTTCTCAAAAGCGTGAAGACATTAGTGAGGCTCTTGAGGCTAGGCGCACTGGCGAAGGTCGCGGTGGCGGCGGTGGTCGAGGTCGTAGATCATTGTTTCGTAGCGGTGGGTCTGGGGCTGGGTTTATTGGCAGGTTCGGTCGCTAATGGACAAGGTAGCTAAAACATATATCCAGCGTTACCAAAAGGCTAAGTCCTTTAGGGAGCAATGGGTTCCGTTGTTTGAGGAGTGTTATGAGTACGCTCTTCCACAACGTGAGTCATTCTATTCCGAAACTCCCGGTGAGCGTCGTGACGATAAGATCTTTGATGAGACAGCAGTAGTTGGTGTGCAAGAGTTTGCTAGCCGACTTCAATCTGGGATCGTTCCTAACTTTGCTCGATGGGCAGACCTCATGTCTGGCAGCGAGGTTCCAAAAGATCAGCGCGAAGAGATCGACAATCAGTTAGACGATGTTACGGACTATGTGTTTGAAGTCTTGCAGAACTCTAATTTCAGCCAAGAAGTACATGAATCCTTTATGGATCTAGCTGTTGGCACAGGTATCCTCTGTGTTGAAGAGGGTGACGCAATTAATCCTATTAATTTCAGTGCCATACCGCTTCCACACGTTGTACTGGACACCGGACCTGACGATAAGATTGACCACGTTTACCGTGAGCGCAAGAAAGTTAAATACGATCAGCTAAATGAGTTGTACCCTAACGCTACCTTTGATCCTAAAGTTATGGCTCAGATGGGTAAAGAAGCTGAGACAACTGTTCTTGAGCTTGTGTGTAAGAACTATTCAAAGAAAAACGAAGACTCTTACTATCACTATGCAGTCTGCATGAACACAGAAACTGTTCTTTACTATAAAGAGATTTCTGGACTTGGGGCAAATCCATTCATCTGTTTCCGGTGGTCTAAGTGTGCTGGCGAAATCTATGGCCGTGGCCCACTGATTAACGCTCTGTCTGCTATCAAGACAACCAACTTAACTATTGAGCTTATCCTTGAAAACGCTCAAATGGCTATCTCTGGTGTTTATCAAATCGACGATGATGGCGTCATTAATCCTGACACCATTCAACTTGTACCCGGATCTATCATTCCTAAAGCTATGGGTTCGGCTGGCTTACAACCAATTCAAGCAGCAGGTAGCTTTGATGTAGCCCAGCTTGTTCTAAGCGACATGCGCCTTAACATTAAACGCGCACTGTATAACGACATGCTTGGGAATCCAGATCGTACACCAGCTACAGCTACGGAAGTTGCGGAGCGTATGGCTGATCTGTCTCGCCGTATGGGTTCTGCCTTCGGTAGATTGCAAGCTGAGTTGGTGCAGCCCTTGTTGCAGCGCGTTATCTACATCCTAAAAAAGCAAGGTCGTATTGAGGTTCCTTCAATTAATGGCCGTGAGGTTAAGATCCGTTCTGTATCTCCGCTTGCTCAAGCTCAGGCCAATCAAGATATCTCAAGCATTGCTCGTTTCTTAGAGCTTGTTGGTGGTGTGTTTGGCCCAGAGATGTTGCAGCTTCTTATTGACGGAGAGCAAACAGCAGCGCATCTTGCTAAGAAGTTTGGTGTTCCTGAGAGTTTGATTAGAGACGAGAATCAACGAAAGCAGATAGCTGCAATGGCACAGCAAATGGCAGAGCAACAACAACAGATGGGAGCGCCTGTTGAACAACAAGGTTAATATCGGAAGGGACGGGTTTCAAAGACCCGCCGAGAAAGACGTTGAAATCAGCAAGAACATTGCTGAAATATTCTCAACACCTACAGGGAAACAGGTGTTGAGTTACTTGCGGTCCGTAACCATTGAGATGGTTCACGGTCCTAACGTGACAACGGAGGAGTTGAGACACGTCGAAGGTCAGCGTTACATTGTTGGCCTTATTGAGCAGCGTATCTCACATGCACATAGGAGCAAAAACAAATGAGTGAAGAAGTAGAAGTAGCAGAAGGTGACGCAACGTCACGGGACTATGTTGTAGAAAGTGACGTAACGTCACAAGAGCGACCAGAGTGGTTGCCCGAAAAGTACAACAGCGGTGAGGATCTAGCTAAAGCGTACTCAGAGTTATCATCTAAGCTGGGCGCCAAAGAGGATGACATCCGTAACAATCTCCTTGAGGAGTTGCAGACTGAAGCGTTTAGTAGCCGCCCAGAAACCGCAGGCGATTACGAGCTTCCAGATACAATTGATCCGGAACAGTCTGTAGACAATGAGCTTTTAAAGTGGTGGTCAGAGCATGCATTTGAAAATGGATTCTCTCAAGATGAGTTCAAGCAAGGGATTGAGATGTATGCTCAGGCTATTGGCTCAAATGATGGTCCTGACCTTGAGGCTGAAGCGGCAAAGCTAGGTGAGAACGCAGATACACGCATTGAAGCTGCGTCTATGTTTGCTAGCAAGTTCTTTCCAGAAGATGCAATGCCTGCAATTGAGCGCATGTGTGAGAGCCATGAAGGTATTCTAGCACTAGAGGCTATACAAGAGGCTCTAAAAGGTGGATCATTTGCTGGGAATACTCAGCCTACAGCTGGACTGAGTGAAGCAAAACTCAGGGAGATGATGAGTGATCCAAGATATTACAGCCCAAAAGACCGAGACCCAAACTTTGTACGGGAAGTCGAAGCTGGTTTCAAACAGGTCTACAGAAGTTAAGATACTAAAGCGGGGTGATTATTATCTCACCCCGTTTACTCTCGGCCATGTTGATGAGGTGGCCGAGAACCTAAGCCCAGAAAATAAAAGAGAGATTCTTTTGCTGGGACACACGGACGTTAGGCAAGCTCTTCACGAGATGCACGAGACCGCAGACTCCTACCTTTGCAGACGTAACGATGATACCTTCCTTATGGTAGGAGGGCTTTGGTACAACGATGATCGTGAGTCCCCGCAAATGTTTTCAATGTTTTCAGATGGTTTGAAGCAAAACTTTCACGCTATGGCTCGTGGATCAAAGCTACTGGTCAACTTCTTTGACAGGAGCGAAACTTATATGAGCATGACAATCCTAGCAGATTATGAGGGAATGTTGAATTGGGCAGCGTGGTTAGGCTTTGAGGCAGTAGGGATACACCAAGTGGATGCAAACAAGTATGTCGATTTTGTGCGTTGCAATCCAGACGAAAAGATTGTTTACAATAAGGCACTACGGCCCGTAACGCACTGAAAGGCCCGAAAGGACACCCTTGCTGACGTGAAAGAGCGGACACCCGTTGAAACGTAACTTCATAAAGGACTGATAAAATGGCTAATACTATCGACCAAGCCTTCATCAAGCAGTTCGAAACAGAAGTACATTTGGCGTATCAGCGTATGGGCAGCAAGCTCCGCAACACTGTTCGCTCTTCAAATGTATCTGCTTCGGTTGCTCGTTTTCAAAAGATCGGCAAAGGCGCTGCTAATACCAAGGCCCGTAACGGTGACGTTACTGCAATGGAACTGGCGCACACCAATGTTGAAGTAACCATGGCTGACTTCTACGCGCCTGAGTACATCGACAAGCTGGACGAATTGAAGATCAACATCAATGAGCGTCAAGCTGTAGCACAGTCTGCTGCTGCTGCTCTGGGTCGCAAGACTGACGAGATCCTCATTACAGCTATGGACGCTGGTGCAAACTCAACTCAGATTGCTGACACTGCTGGTGCATTGGTCAAAGATGACTTGCTCACATTGTTCTCCACATTCGGTGCAGCCGACATTCCGGAAGATGGCCAGCGCTATCTTGCTATGTCCCCGGCTGGTTTTGCTGACTTGTTCTCGATCAATGAGTTCGCATCTTCCGACTATGTTGGGCCACAGAACCTGCCATTTGCAGGCGGCATGACAATGAAAGAGTTCTTGGGCTTCAAGATCTTCTCAACGTCTGCTGTAGCTGGCGGTAAGAACTTTGCGTACCACACCTCTTCAGTTGGCCTCGGCATCAACGCCGATGTGACTACTGAGGTAAACTATGTACCGCAAAAAGTTTCGCATCTTGCAACTTCAATGATGTCCATGGGCGCTGTCGTAATCGACGACGATGGTATCTACGAAGTTCTCGATAATAACTAAGTAGGGAGGGGGGCTTAGGCCCCCCGACTTTATATGCCAGATGTAGCAAACACACCCATCAAGATCTGCTCTCGGGCATCGTTGCTTATCGGCGGCGATGTCATTCAGTCTTTTGATGATGGCACTGCGGAAGCAACAATTTGTGACGCAATGTACGAAGACATGGCTCGATCAGCTCTGACCAGTTCACGCTGGCGTTTTTCTACTGACCAAGCCGTCTTAAACAGATTAACAGATGCGCCCTCTGGACGTTGGGACGCAGCCTACCAGCTTCCATCTGAGTCAATTATGCTTGTTGCAGTCACAGTAAATGACTTCCCAATTAAGTATGATACCTATGGCTCCAAGGTGTTTTGCAATTCATCTGACACAGAGACATTAGTCGCTGACTACATCTTCCGTGCTGATGAGTCTAATTGGCCTCCATATTTTGTTACTGCGGTTGAGTATATGATGGCTGGCGTTCTAGCTGTCTCTGCTGCGCGTGACTCTCAGCTTGCCAGCTTGATGGAGCAGAAGGCTAATTATCAGATGACACAAGCCAGACGCCTGCACTCTCAAACGCAGACAACGCGCAAGCTCAACACATCGAGGTTTATTGCTGAAAGGCGAAGTTAATGCAGAAAGTTAGGGTTCCAATAAGTAGCTTTCAGTTTGGCGAAGTCAGCGATTCACTTATTAGCCGCAACGACACACCAATTCTCAACTCCTCTGCACAGCGGGTTGAGAATTTTTTAGTATTACCAGAAGGCGGCTTGAGAAAGCGCCATGGGTTAAAGCACATACATGACTATGCTTTAACTTATGACGCTAATACTCCTTACAAATCTGTTCTAACTTCCTTTATCTTTGATGATAACGAAGAGTATATTATCTCAGTTGAGCATCAAAAGCTCCGTGCGTTTCGCTTGCTTGCAGATGGATCGGTTAGCCTAGTAGCTACAGTTACATCTGATGTGGACTCAGCAACTCTTCCTTTCGACAAAGACTATGCAAATGAGTACACGTTTGCTCAGTACGGGGATGTAATGTGGGTGTGTCACCCATTGTTTGCACCACGTTTGGTCACTAGAACCAGTTTAACAACCTTTGAAGTTAGCACTTTTTCGTTTGATAGTCGTGCTGACAACAAGAAGATTTACCAGCCCTATTACAACTTCCAAGCGCAAGGCGTTACGCTGGACCCTTCAGCTACAACTGGAACAGGTATTACTCTTACAACAAGTTCTGATTATTGGGTGGCTGGTCATGTTGGGACTACTGTTCGCTATCACGAATCCGAGATAACTATTACATCTATAACTTCTGCCACTGTGGCTGTCGGAGATGTTGTTGATACGTTGAAGATACGACTATCTGTTCTTAATCCGTTTAGAACTATTGAGGGTTCTTCTACAGTAGAGGTTACACATCTTGGCCATGGTTTTGCTGGTGGAGAAACGATTGTTGTTGAAGAGGCTGCTGCTGTCGGCGGTATCAATACTGGCAACCTTAATGGCACAAGAACCGTTGGAAGCATAATTGATGAAAACACATACACCTTTACGGCTGGAGGCAATGCAAACGCTTCTGAAGATGGCGGTGGTTATGTAAAGCTAGGCACACATGCTGCCACGCTTGATTGGTACGAGCAGGCTTTCTCCGCTGTGCGAGGATACCCTGCTGCTGTTTGCTTTCATGAGAACAGACTTGTGTTCGGTGGAACGCTTGCACAGCCCGATACAATATGGATGAGTCAGATTGGTAAGTTCTTTAACTTCGACGTGGGCGATGCAGAAGATACTGACTCTTTTGATCTGACTGCCGCAACGGGTCAGGTTAATGAGATTAGATACATGATCTCTAACAGAGACCTTCAAGTGTTTACTGCATCTGGTGAGCTTTATATTCCAACTTACTTGAATCAAGCTATCACGCCTACTAACGCGCAGATCAGAAAGCAGACACCATACGGAACTGAGTTTGTCCTCCCAGCCTCTATAGACGGTGCTACAGTCTTTGTTCAGCACGATGGCCACACTGTTAGGGAATATCTCTACACCGAGTCTGAGGACGCTTACACGGCCTCTGCGGTATCAACGCTGTCCGGTCACTTAATACAGCACCCTAGGTTCATGACCGTGGTTCACTCTGGGTTTGATTTGTCTGACTCATATGGTTTCTTTGTATTTGAGAGTGGAGAGGGCGCCCTGTTCTCTTCTAACCGCGCTGAGAAGCGAGCCTCTTGGACTAGGGTAACTACCTCAGGCGGATTCTCAAGCACAGTAGCCGTACACAACAGATTGTTTGCAAACGTGTACGACGAAGATAACGGTCTGCACCTTTGTGAGTTCTCTGAAGATGTTGGCTTAGACCTGTACTTATATAAAGCTGTCTCTTCAAACTTAGTAGACGTAAGCGATCTGTATAATGATGGGGACGTTGTTGACGTAATAGGTGTTAAGAGCGGCGTTCAGTCTTATCTTGGTGAGCATACAGTTGACTCAAGCGAACAGGTTGATCTAACCCTATATAGTGAGTCAGCATTTACTCACGCCTATGTAGGTAAAGCGTTTACTGCCAAGATAGTTAGCAACCCAATCGACGTAACGTCAGGCAACGGGCCTGTGACGGGAGATGTTCGGGGGATTAGCAACGTGATCCTAGACCTCAAGGGCGCTCGATCATTCAAGATAAACAACAGATCGTTTTCACCTGACAACGCAATTACTGGCAAGAAAGAAGTTAGGATACTAGGGCATAGCCGAGATCCTCAGGTAACTATAGAACAGAAAGACCCACTTCCGTTGCAGGTTAATGGGCTAATAGCGGAGCTTGTATTGTAATGTTAGGTTTAGTCTACAGCATTTTTGCTGCACAGCAACAAGCTGAAGCTGCTGAAAATGCTTATCAAGAATCACTACTTAATCGTTTTAGAATAACTGAAGTAGATAAAAAACTACAAGACGCTGAAGCTAAGAACTCTGCTATTGCGCGTCAACAGGAAGCTGCAATGCTTGAAGGCGCAAACATTGCTGCATTAAGTGCTACGGGCAGGGATCTAAGTGGCCTAACAGTAGACAGAATCTTAAAAAGAGACAAAGAAGTTTTAGGCGATGACATCAAGTCAATTGCAAGAATGTCTCTGTTTAGACAATTGCAATCAGATGCATCTGCATTTGCAGAGATTCGCTCGGGTCGAAATAGACGCACTGCTGGTAGGGTAGAGGCTTTTGGAACCCTCGTATCTGGAGTAGAAAGCGCTGCTAAAACGGCAGCACCAACAGGAGGCACGGGTTAAATGGTTGTAAAGAGATTACAAAGACAGTCATTTGTCCAACCAATTGGTGTTGTTAGAGCAAATGCTGGTGGAGAGTTGGTTGGTCAGGCTATTGCAAACTTTGCAACTGATAGGGCAAATGAAGCATTTAGAAAAGCAGGCATTAGAGCAAAACGAATAGGCTCTGAAGCCGCTGCCTCGCTTAGTTCTGAAGCTATTGTCTCCATAGATCCAGAAACTAATCAGCCTGTAAGGTACACACCACCTGTTGGGTATGGAGAAATTGCGGCTGCTGCATATCAAAATATGATTCAGTCTCGTTTTGAAGGCTCGGTTCAAAAGGAAATTCAACGCAAAGGTACTGAGCTTGCGTCCTCCTCCGGTAGCGCTGCTAGCTATAGAGACAATATGTCTAGCTACATTGAGAGTATGTATAATGCAGATGGCGATGCTACGCCTTATAGCCGTTATATAACTGAATACGGACAAGAATATGTTCAAAGCACTTACACAACGCTAGCTAAAAAAGAAGCTGAAGCTGCTAGAAAAGCATTAATAACTTCAGAAAAAGTTCGTTTAGCTGAAGGTGAGCGTTTTATTAGACAGCAAATATCGGCTGGTGAAGATCCTGAAATAATCCGTGAGCTTATGCAAAAGCAATATATAGGATATGAAGGTCTGTTAGAAGCTGATGGGATAACAGCTACCCAATATTCTGCTGCCATGGAAAGAACTTACGGCCTCAATTCCATGCTTGGAAGCAGTAGGTTAATCGATATTTATGTTGGTTTATCAGATTCAAATAAAGATAAATTTAAAATTGGATTAAGAAAGCCAGAGGTTTTGCAAGAGCTTGCAAGAGAAATAGGAGAAGATAATTTAAACGCCTATGCTATTGGCGCTAAAATAGATGCTTCTATCCCAAGCATACTTTCTGCTCTTAAATCTTATGATGAAGATGTTATTAGCTATGAGGAGTCACAAATTGACGAGGGTGTTGCTGAACTACTTCAACAAGTAACTCCATTCTTAACTATAGATGGTATTGCAAATCTTACTAAAAACATAGAAGACCCAAATGTTCGAGTAGCTGTAAACCAAGAACTTACCGCTACTTGGATTACTCAAAACTTAGATGTTGCAGGTAAAACAGCGGCAGATATAGACGTAATAACCAACGCTTTAAGAAGTGATGGGGGTGCTGACTATAATGCAATCAAAGAGCTAATAGGTGGAGAGCAGGGCCAAGCTATTACTTCTGAATTAAAATCAATGTCTTCTGAAGAAAGATCTGCTCTTGCTAAGATCCTTGATGACCGCCAAACTTCCCTTGGCAGAATAGAAGATCAAGCTGAACGCGATGAGGAAAACAGACTCAGAAGCTCTATTGGCTCTCTTGGAAAAGCTATGAATGTTGACTCTGAATATAGAAGTCAAAGAACAATCATAGGAAAGTCCAGTTTAGACGAGGTTAAGAAGTCTACTTTGTTAAACCTCTTAGATGAAAGCTATACAGAAATACTAAGAAATAACTCAAAGGATATACAGCTAAGTGTAGCAGAGCTACAGGTTGTTTCTGATGCTTTAGAAGATCCATCTAGTGCTAACTTCGATTTGTTTTCGCCTAACGCTAAGAAGATGTATAAGATGTTAAAGGCATCCAATGACAAGTTTCCAGCGCTTACTAGGGGATTTGTTACTGCAAGGATTACCGCCGCTCAAAACTTTATTGAAAGAGAAAATAAAGCTGCAAGGCTTTTTGGTATTGAAAGCGCTTTAGACCAAGCAACGGATGAAGACTTACTTCTTTATCAAAAAGAGTATCTTGGAGACGTTACTCTTGTTGCCTCTGAAATGATGAGCAATCCTATAGTTTCCTCATCTCTTAACAAAGGCGTTGTGCTTCCGAAAGTTGCCGATGCAATGGAGTCTGCGCTAGATACTCTTGATGAAAACTCTTTACGTTCAGCGCTTCAAATATTCGATCAATACTCAGGAACCTCTTTATCGGTTAGTGGCGCAGGAGACGTTCCTTTAGACATTATGCGTGAAGCATTGTCCGAAGAAGCATACGCAAGGTACAAAGCAATTTCATATGTTGCAGATAATCAAAGAGTAGAGCCTATACTTGTTGCGACAAAGTTAAGAAACTATGACGGAAATATAGACGCAGACATTAAGGAAGATCTGGGGCTAGCAAAAAGCGCAAACCTTAATAAAGCCTTTAATGGTCGCCCTATGAGTCCAAAGTTTAAGCAAGAGCTTTTGGCTATTCTTAGGGTTCGCAAGTCTTATGGAGATACGATATCAGAAGATACTGTTAATAGAGTAATTAAGTCATATACAAAAGGCATGACTAAAGATGACAATGTGTTTGCTCCAAGTATAGAAGACAAACACTTCTATGGTCGACGTCAGTATTTTACCGTAGGTGAGATTATTAAAAACAGAGAAGATCTTGCAGACGCAATGATTAAGTCGGGAATGTACGACCACTTGCTGACCGGAGGCACTACATTAGATACTACTGTAGCCCAGATGGGCCTTCTCTTTGGCGCGGAGTTTGGCACTGGCGTTAGGGCTATAATGGAAAGATTAGGTGCTGGCTCTGAATTAACTAACAGTGAGCATCATAGTGATATGTATAGAGATAGGCAGAATAAAAGAGTTCTTAGGATGGAACTTGCTTACAAGCCCATAATTGAATCCTTTAACGAAGATGAAGCTAGGTTTGCTGTTGGATACAAGGATGACATGGGTGCGTTTCAGCCTATTGAAATTAATGGGCAGCCTTGGGTTCTTGAAAGAAATTATAACACAAGTAAAAAAACAGGATTAAGGCTTCAATCAATAAACGGATTAAACGTAGCTGCACGATCTGGCGCTAGCATGAAGGACGCAATGGAAGCTCAAATTTCTCACTTTGCTACCCTTGAACACTTTGATGAAGATTTGCTTCTTAATGGAAATCCAGAATTTTCTAGAAAGCTTACTAGACTTTTAGGCGAAGAAGAGGCTTTGAGGATCTTTAGGGAAAAAAGAAAGCAATACGAGGGAGCTGAGTAATTGGCAGAGTTAAAAGTACCTTCACCTAAAAAGTATAAAACCGGACCACGGCCACCAGCGGGAGTTAGCGTAAGCCTTGGTCAAACTCTTGGCGCTCAATACTCTAATATATTTAGCCCTATATCAGAAGGGCTTTCTTTTTATGGCGGCAATCAATCTACCTATGATTCAGACTCAATACAAAATGTAGAAGATCTAATTAAAGAGTTTGGCTTTGAGGGAACAGATGCAAGTTACTTAAGGTCTTATGGAATAGGGTCACAAGAAAACTTAGAAGCGGCTTTGTCTTATATAAACAAGCGTGGAGAAAACAGAGAAGTATTAGCACAGTCATCTGGCGCTGCTTTGTTTGTTACTGATCCTTCTTTGCTTGCATCTGTTGCTATACCTTGGGCTGGCCTTAGCGTTGCTGCTAGAACTACTACTATGCTAAGAAGCATGACGCCTTCTTCTGCTTTAAGGCAGGCCGTGCAAGCACAAGAAACACTTCGCGGGTTTAGCCCTGCAAAAACGGTTTACGATGCAAAAACTCTAGCAAAACTAGGCGCATTAGATGCTGCTGTTGTTGATGGTAGCGTTTCTCTAACTGAAGCTATGACTCAGATTAGTGAGGGAAAAGATCCCGTAGAGGAAATAGCTAACGCAGCGCTATATACTTCAGCATCTACTGCTGTTGGTGGTATGCTCGGTTATGGATTTGGCAGTGTTTTAACTAGACCCAAGAACGCTGCTACGCGAACCGCTACATTTAATGAAGGTTATAAGGAATACTTAAAAAGTGTTTCGAGTACGCCTCCTCAAACAGATGAAGGATTATCTCTTGCTGGAAAATGGTTTAACGACTCTTGGTTTATGAAGGCTGTTCCATCTATTCTTAGAACAACACTTAGGGACAAAGAGCTACCTGACTTTGCTAAGTTAGATATTCTTGGTGTTATGGGCGACAATGGTATGCCTTTAGCCATGAACCAAATGAATAGAAGCGTAGGCTCTTCTGTTGCTGTTAGGGCTGCTCGTCGCCAAGGCGATTGGTTTAAGGCTCTTGATGTTATTAATACTAACTACAGAGAAGTAAGCCCCAGAGGTAATGCTCAGTTTCTTAATGTACCTGTAGGTGAATATGTAGAAAAGGTTCGACGTACAATAGGTGCGAGTAGTTTTGCTCCCGATGAATGGTACAACCACATTGGTCGATTGATGGTTGACGAAGTTCCGTTTGATAAGATGACTCCACAAGAAGCTGCTTCCGTTCAAGCTGCTAGAAGTTTCTTTGATAAATACGGCAAAGAGCTTGAAGAGCTTGGCTTAATAAACCCAAGGGATGTCTTTGACACAACCTTTGACAAAGCGACAGGAAACCTATCTCGTCTTGAAAGTTTGACTGCAAACATCATTGAGCAAAATAAGCGATGGATGCTTCCACAGTTAAATGAAAGCATTAGAAGGATTGAAGAGATCAATGTTAAGCTGTCTTCTTTAAGTAAAACAGCAACGACAAGAGGCTTAACAAATAAACAGTTAAAATTTCAAAAGGATTTAGAAAGAGAAGTTGCTGGTCATACGCAAGTTAAAGACAAGTTTGAGTCTTACTTTGCTGAGATTGATTCAGCAAAGAATGTAGATGATCTTGCGGGTTTATATAATAAGTTAGACCTTACTTCAGATATGCAGTTTGCTTTAAAAGACCTTGCTGGCTCTCTAAAAGAAGCAAGGCTTAAAGTTGCAAACGCTCAAGAGATGCTTGATAGGGCGCCAACTACAGCTAGTCAAAACAATTACCTTACTCGCATCTTCAATCGAAGAAAAATTACTAAAGATCGAGATGCTTTCCGCAAGATCTTAGTCGATTGGTTTAGGGAAAACCCTGAGCAAATCTCTAGGGGTGATGACGGGTTGTTTAAGATAGAAAAGTTAAACACTGATGAGGCTTCCTTAACTGCTCGCGCAGACAGAACTATAGAAAACATTCTTGGAGAGACTGACGAGGACGCTATTGATGCAATCTTTACAGGTATAGGAAGAAGCGGTCCGCTTATTTCTAAGCGCCTTAATATACCAAACAAACTTATAAAGGACTTTATTGTTACTGACATTAAGGAAGTAATGATTGCATACACAAGTCGAGTAGCTCCAAAGATTGAGTATCATTCCAAGTTTCGCAATCCAGAGAACGGCAAGCTAATGTCTCTTGAAAGTAGGATTGAGTATTATCGTGAAAGGCTTGCCGCTGAAGGCGTTAGCGAAAGAAAGATTGATGAGTATGTTAAGAACTTTGTTGCATCTTACGATCTAGTTGTTGGTTCTACTCTTAAAAGAACAGATGCAATCGATACAAAAGCTGCTGATGCACTAAGAACAGCTACAAGCTGGACGTTCTTGCGTAGCTCTGGCGTTGCCGCAATGGGGGATGCAGCCTCAATATTTATGGATCATGAGCTTAATGTAATTGGTCGATCCTTTCTTGGAATGATGGATGATGTTTCGCTAAAGATGTCTACAAGGGAGCTTCAGTTAGCTGGTGAAGCTTTGGAGATTGTTCGAGGAACTACTCACCTCAAGTACCTTGAGAGTTTAACTAATGATGCGTTTAGCAAAACACTTCCAGACAAGTTAAATAACGCTTTCTATATTATGAACGGTCTTGCTCCGGTAACAGTTGCTATTAAATCTCTTGATGGATTGCTTCGAGGCCATACAATTATTGAGGCTTCAAATCGTTTGCTTGATGGTACTGCAAGCAAGTTTGAAAAAGAGTTTCTTGCAAGATACAACATTACAAAAGATCTAGCTAAAAGGATTTCAGATTCACCGTATCAAAAAAGCAATGGTGAACTGTTTCTTCCAAACACTGAGGCATGGACAGACGATATTGCGGTAAACGCATTTAGGGATGCTTTGTCTTCTGGGGTTATAAACAGGGTTATTATGGGTACTCCCGCTGATAAACCACTTGCTATGAGCGGTGTAGCTTATGTGCCTGACAGTGTTGCACAATACCTTCCATTTGATCTGCCTGTAGACTCACGGGTTAAAGGTTATCGAAGAGTTGAAAGCGGTTTGCTTGCACTTCCATTTACTTTTTATAGCTACACAATGGGCGCGTTAAGCAAGATTACGGGCAACTATGCTTCTGGTTCGGTTAGAAATAAAGCTGCTCATACAGCTGTTGCTCTTGGTATTGGCTATGCGATTGTAAGAAGTCGAACACCTAGCTGGGCTTGGGATGATATGGACACAGAAGACAAGATCATGAGGTCTTTTGACTTCTCTGGCCTTGCTGCAATCTACAGTGACATGACCTATCGTGCTATTGCTATGGCAAATGAAATGGGTGTTGAGGGCAACTTTCCAATTCAACCTAAGTATGATGCCGGAGTAGATCCTCTTGGTGCTATTGTTTCTTTAGGTGGCGCACCCGCTGATTGGAGTTACGAAGTATTAAGTTCTATTGGACAGATGTTAAATGGTGATGTGCAAGATGGAGCTAAAGGTTTAATCAAGATGATGCCGTTAATTGAGACACTCGCAACTGGTTCAATAATTAAAGACACGGCTAAGGACTTGGCTGAAAATCTTCCCAATAGGCCATAATCTGTCCTAGTTATTTTGTGCGTTGGTCAAGTTGGACACTTCGTGCCATAACGGAGAAAACAAGGTGAGCAAACATGACAATTGATATTTCAAACAACGCAGCAAGAGTTAATTACACAGTAGCTCAAGGGGCAACCCAGACTTCTTTCTCTGTACCCTTTGAGTTCTTTAATGATGCAGACCTTAGTGTTTACGTTGACGATGTTTTGAAGACTATCACTACCCATTACACAGTCAGCGGTGGTGACGGGTCTACAGGCACAGTTACAATATCAGTGACGGGTGCGTCTGGTGGATCAGCTGTCGTTATCTCTCGTAGCATTGCCATTGAAAGAACGTCAGACTTTGTAACTGGTGTAGACATCAACCGCGCCGCCCTTAACACGCAGCTAGATACGCTCACCGCTATCGCCGCCGACAACAAGGATAAATCTAATCGTTCTATTACTGCGCCTAACTCAGAGGTAAGCCCATCTCTTGAGCTTCCAAATGTAGATAATCGCAAGGGAAAGTTGGTTGGGTTTCACGAAACAACTGGCGCATTAATTACAACCGCAACGCTATCTGATGTTGCAGGGCTATCAGCTATTAGCGCTGATATAGCAACGCTTGCTGACATCGAGGACGGAACAGATGCGACTGATGCTATACAAACTGTTGCTGGCATTTCATCTAACGTAACGACTGTCGCTGGAGACACTGCTAACATATCAACTGTTGCGGGTATATCTGCTGACGTTACTGCTGTTGCTGCTGTTGCTGATGACATAGCCGATGCTGAAACAAATGCTACCGCTGCGGCTGCGTCTGCTACTGCTGCTGCAAGTTCTGAAGCAAATGCTGGCGCGTCTGCATCTGCTGCTGCGGCGTCTCAAGTGTCTGCTGCTGCAAGCGCTGCGTCTGCGGCAAATGCTTACGATACTTTTGATGATAAGTATCTTGGAAGCAAAACGGGTTACTCTGGTGAAGGAACTGGCCCAACAGTAGACAATGATGGAGATGCTCTGGTTGAGGGTGCGTTATTCTTTTCGGCTGATGCAAATGAGATGCGTGTTTATGATGGGGCTAACTGGATTGCGGCTTCGGCATCTGGTTCTGCTTCGTTAATCTTGTATGAGTTTACAGCAACGTCTGGCCAAACAACATTCTCTGGTGCTGACGAACACGGCGCTACGCTTGGATATACAGCATTAAATATTATTGTTGCCATGAACGGCGTAATCTTAGACCCATCTGACTACACTGCAAGCAATGGCACTAGCATTGTCTTAGCCTCTGGCGCTGCTACGGGTGATCTACTTAACGTCTATGCCTTTGCTAGCTTTCAAGTAGCAGACACAGTGTCAGCTTCGTCTGGCGGTACGTTTGCTGGCGGCGTAACTGTACAGGGTTCACTCACTGCAAGCTCTACTTTAGGCGTCACAGGAGCTACAACACTCGCTGGTGTTACGGCAACTTCTGCCACTGTAAACGGCACTCTCGACATCGAAGAGGTTTATGAAAAGGTAACTGTGCAAACGTCTACTACAGGCACAATAACCTTTGACACAACCGCCCAGGCTGTTGAGCTATACACGGCAGATCAGACTGCTGACCGCACAATCAACTTTAGCAACGTCAATGCTAACCTCGCTACAGGTCAGAGCTTGAGCGTGGCTGTGCTGCTGACTAATGGGGCAACGCCATACTATCTAAACGTGTATCAGGTAGATGGATCGGCGGTCACACCTAAGTGGCAGGGCGGTACTGCTCCAAGCGCAGGCAATGCCAGTGGCATAGACAGCTATAACTTTACTATCATCAAGACTGCTGACGCTACGTTCACAGTGTTGGCAAGCCAAACTCAGTTTGCGTAAGGGGTAAGTATGCCATTACTTTCAACATTCGGTGCTGCATCTGCCAGAGGGTTTGGTAATCTTAGCGGGATAGCATTACCTTCAGATGATCTGTTTAACACCGTATCGTTCCTGTCTCACTTTGACGGCACAAATAACGGCACAAATAACGTCTTCGATGATAGCTCGTCCAGCAACCACACCATCACAGCTAACGGCAATGTGACCCAAGGTAGCTTCGGCCCGTTTGCTCGGCCTGATGGTGAGTGGGCTGTGAGCTTTGATAACAGCACGGCTTATGCACGGGCAACTGGAGCTGGTAGTTTCTCAGGTGACTATACCTATGAGGTGTTTGTAAATGTTCCTTTTGACGATCATACAATAAGGGTCACAACAAATGCAAACGGAAATCTTAATGCTCTAAATATAGAGGAAGATGGAGTATCTG
>Ga0315320_10000144_pt1 | contig 56004 bp, 46 predicted proteins | sample M140m21515metaG_FD_203458 | JGI IMG/M metagenome (GOLD analysis project Ga0315320, IMG submission 203458) | Ammonia-oxidizing marine archaeal communities from Monterey Bay, California, United States - M1 40m 21515 | ecosystem: Environmental > Aquatic > Marine > Coastal | place: USA: California... | reverse complement strand
TGGGTGCCAAAGTCATCCATCCGAGGGCCATCCCGCCCTGTCGAGCGCAGCGCATCCCCATTCGAATCCGTTGTACACCACGGCCCGAACTCACGGGCACCACGATTCAACCGGACGGAGCCGGAACCGCACCGGGCGTCAAAGCCATCTCCACCAGACGAGGGGTCTTGTTGGTCAGCATGGAAACGGTTGGGATGTGGCAAACCGTTGGCTTTTTGGCCGATGCTTTTGCGGTCTTTAAACAACGAGGACTCAGCATCGATCTGGTGAGCACAAGCGAAACCAATGTGACGGTCTCGCTCGATCCTTCGGCCAACACAACCGATCCCCAAACATTGGATGCTCTCATGAGCGCACTCGCACCCTTGTGCGAAGCCCGTGTGATCGGCCCCTGCGCATCCATCAGCTTGGTCGGTCGTCATATTCGTTCCATTCTTCACCAACTCGGTGGAGTCTTGGGCCTGTTTGAAGAACAACGCATTCACCTGATGAGCCAAGCGGCTTCCGACCTCAACCTCACTTTTGTCGTCGATGAAGAACAAGCCGATCGCCTGGTATCAAAGCTCCACGCACGCCTCTTTGCCCATCAAGTGGAAGGCGAACAGTTTGGTCCCACATGGGACGCCTTGTTCGACGGTGAAACACAATCCAGCATCCGAATTCGTGACTGGTGGAGGGCACGTCGCGACGACATGCTCACCGCGCTTTCCACCCAGGATGCACTCTTTGTTTTGGATCCGGGGAGCATCGACTTAGCCGCCGCTCGATTGAATGCCATGGATGCGCTCGATCAACGATTCTACGCCATCAAGGCCAATGCTCATCCGGCCGTCCTCCGAAAACTCCATGCGGCCGGGTTTGGCTTTGAGTGCGTCTCGCCCGGAGAGCTCGATCACATTCGAGCGCTCTTTCCTGATTTGCCGACGGACCGATTGCTGTTCACTCCCAATTTTGCTCCGGCCAACGACTACATTCACGGTTTCAACGTCGGTGCCATGGTCACCGTGGACAACCTCCACCCGTTGACCGAATGGCCCGATGTATTCCGGGGGCGAGACATTCTACTGCGCATTGATCCCGGCAAAGGCCGCGGCCATCATGCCCACGTACGAACAGCCGGTCGACAATCCAAATTTGGTATTGGGCCCGATGAGCTCGACTCGGCGGTGACGGCCGTTGCGAACACGGGGGCCCGGGTCGTGGCCCTACACGCGCACGCCGGCTCCGGCATTTTAACGACCGACGGGTGGGCAGAAACCGCACGATTTCTCATGGGCGTGGCGACACGCTTTCCGGAGGTCAAAGCCCTCGACTTGGGGGGTGGGCTCGGCATCGCTGAAAAACCGGATCAACAGCCGCTGGACTTGGCTGCCGTCAATCAAAGCTTGCTCGACTTTAAGAAACACCATCCCAACATCGCATTGTGGATGGAACCGGGACGATACTTGGTGGCACACGCAGGCGTCCTGCTCGCCCGCGTCACCCAAATCAAACACAAGGGAGATGTCACCTATGTGGGGGTCAACGCTGGGATGAACTCATTGATTCGTCCAGCATTGTACGGTGCGTACCACCCCATTCACAATCTTTCTCGACTCGACGATGCGCGAAGTCAGTTGGCCCACATTGTCGGTCCCATCTGTGAGACGGGCGACGTTCTCGGACACGCGCGTCACATCGCACCGGCAACAGAAGGCGATGTACTGCTTATCGGAAACACCGGCGCCTATGGCCGCACCATGTCCAGCGAATACAACATGAGGGCACCGGCAACGGAAATCATTTTACCCGGGTAAATCGACGCAGCTGGTCCCGAACCGTGACCCACAAAAACCACCCGGCAAGCCCTGCCAACGGGATGCCAACCGACTGGGGCAGCGTCGAGGCCAGTGCTCCCAGAAAAAAGACAAAAAACAGGCTGATACCAATGGGCATGCCTCCGCGGTACCGGCCTGGAATCCGATCCTCATCGACCACCAACAGCATGCGACCGCCGCCCACATCACGGTACCGCCACCCTCTTTCTCGCTCGAGCCGACCGAGTCTTCCGGCCACCACTTGCCCAAGTACGGGCACCCCCACCGAATGGCGGCCTCGCCCCGTCACAAAGATGATTCCCCCGCCCTCGAGCGTCTCCGCCATATCGGCCACGGCGGACAACACACCTTTCGTCAACGCGGCATTCAGATCATGAAGATCGACAACCAGTATTCCAGACTCGAACCACAGGTGCGTACTGCGTGCCCATGGACGCTCTTTGGCCCACCGAAGCGAGCGGGCTCGGTTCTCCACATCCTGAAGCGCACCCGAAAGTCGATCGATATCGCTGGAGTTCTGCTGCATGGATCACCCGGTGTACTGTCGTTCAATGATGCCTCTTTGGTGTCCAGGCCTCAAGAGAATCTACCTGTGATCCGATCTAACCCCTGAGGTCATCATTCATGTTTCTTCTTTTCTCCATTCTTCTCGCACCTGCCCATGCTTGGGAAGTTCGCATGGATGGGGCAGGACAAGAAATGTTGTGGGGCAAAGGAGACATCTCCTACCGTGTCAATGTGGACGGAAACCACGGACTCTCGGCCGCAGCGTTTGAAACATTGATCGCTGCCGCAACCCGAAACTGGACGAACCCACTCGAGGGTCAGCTCACGTTTTCTCAACAGGGGCAGACAAACAGTAAAAGCCCCTCGCACACCGACGACAGCAACACGATCTATTTTGACGAAAACTGGAGCCAAGATCCGTCGCTGCTGGCCCTCACTTATGTATGGTCCAACCCCCAAGGAGAAATCATCGGCTTTGACCTCGCAGTCAATGCGACCGACCATTCATGGGCCACAGATGGGCGGGCAGATGCAAACGATCTCATGAACACCCTGTCCCATGAAATCGGACACGCATTGGGCATCGATCACAGTCCCGATGTGACGTTGGCCACCATGTACCCGTCTTCCCCAGCCGGGGAACTGCACAAGCGTGACCTGCATGACGATGATGTGGCGGCGGCTGTGTATTTGTACGCCAATGAATCCGATGTCGAACCCAGCGGATGCTCAACGACATCTGCCGCACCTCGCTCCGCCGCTTGGATACTCCTCTTGCCTTGTCTCATTTGCCTGCGCTCTCGGGAGAACACATGATTTTTTCCTTCCTGTTCGGTCTCGCTACCGCCGTCGCCGGCCCCACCATGCAACTCGACACCTTATCGAATGAAGCCGATCGAGTCGTAGTGGGAGAAGTCCTCACCAGCCGCACAGAAAAAGATCGCCAGACGTCTTGGACGGTGACCACCATTCGCGTCTTCGAGACGCTTCGTGGGGCATCCGATCCAGTGGTAGAAGTGCGGCTGCCCGGCGCACGCTTGGCGAAACATGACCTTGTGGTGCATGGACAGACACAACTGATTGAAGGGCACGAAGTCTTGCTCTTCTTGAAAGGCGACCAAGTGGTGGGCATGGGTGCCGGTGCTTTCGTGGTGCAGGACGACAAGGCATGGAAAAACACACACACGTGGACCTATGCCGATCCAAGCACCATCGGGCCGCATACCAATGAGCTGTATGTGAGCCACGAAATGGATGCCGTTCGAAGTACAATTCAGTAAGAAACGCTACCGCTTCTTCTTGTACCGAGCCCCTTTTTTGAGTCGGGAGCTGACAATGCCGCGCTGTCGTTGTTTGTACAGACGGTGGGCATTTTCCCCCTCTTCATTTTGCTTGGCTGTTTCTTTGTCGAGGACTTGAAACTCCACCAAAACCATGGCCGTCCGGCCCAGCAGCGCACCGTAGCGAACGTTGACAAGATGATCGACCCGCACAGGAAAGTCGACGATGAAGTTCACCATCCGGTAGCTGGAACCTGAGAACGGGTTCTGCTCCGGGCGCAAGGACTCGTCCTCCGTTTCGTCACTGCCCTGCCGCGCAAGATCACTGTATTCGGGACGCTGCAGCACTTCGGAAAGGTGGACCAAGTTGTTGTAGCTCTCTTCCGGAATCAAATAATTGAACGGAAACAGGTTCTCCGTCAACCAAGAGATGGCGGGAAGAATGTGTTCTTTCTTTTCGGTCACGATGCGGAAGCGAAGTTTGTCGAAAATGGTGGCGGCCGTGTTTTCCTTTTTGGCCAACAGCTTGGTAATCACCGAGTTTCGCGTCTTTCGGCTTCCATAAAAAGCCACCAACGGAAACCCGCTCTTACGCATTTGATCTGCAGCAGACACAATGCGACGCTCCGCCAAATCAAGCAATTCCGCCTCGCTCAGTGGTGTCTGATGTTTGAGTTCTGCCGTCTCAAGGTGATTGATGACATGCATCAGCTTGAGAATGACGCACGCCTGAATTTGGCGACGACGAAACCCACCGGTCTGACTCGCAATAATAAAAACATCCCGCACATCATCGGGGTTTCGCAAGTCTTCTGGGAAATGAAGACCGAGGTGCTCTTCCAGGTAGTTTACGGACTCTCCATACACAAAACGGAGACGGCGTTGATCTTCGGGATCTTCGGGATCGAGTAGATGAAGGCGGAGAAACCGGTCCACCTCTGCACGGTCCTGAAAGTTGGAACGATTCCAGTCGATCACGGAGTTGCCATGCACAATCAGTCGCACGGTCTCCATCTGCTCCGGGGTGAGCGCCAGATCAGAGAGTGCCGATAAATGAGCCGCAATGCTGATTACTTCTGAGTCACTCACGCTTTCATCCCCACATTTCTTTCATGAAGTACCCGATTCGACATCGATTCGCCAAAAACCCAAATAGATACTGTCTTTCTCGTGAGCATATAGAAAGCTAGCACCGAGCCCCTGCTATGGATGTTAGACGGCATCATGGCCAAGAAACAGTCCACACTCTCTGTCGCGGTTCGGGCCACCGGCGCGATGTTCTCGAACCTCCAAGTCATCCTGCCGCTGGCAGGCGTTCTGGGAATAATTGTCGCAGCACTGGATGTTGCGGTCATGAAGATCGTTGCTCCCACGGCAATGACCAGTCCCACTGGCGTCAATCAGAGCGACATCATCGCGCTGATGTTTGGATGGTGGGGTGTGATTCTGGTCGTTGAGATTGTACTGGGACCCATCGCTGCCGCGATGGCAATTTATACGGCCCGCACCCACAGTCACGGTGGAAAAGCCTCTCTATACAAGGCCCTCAATTTTGCCATGGCTCGCTATGGACGAATCGTAAAATGGCACGCTGCAGCCTGGCTCACGATCCAGGTGGGCATGATTGTCCTGGTTCCAGGAATCCTCTTCTTGCTTCAGTACGCATTTGTCGACTCCATCCTGTGCCTCGAAGATGAAAAGTGGCCATTAGAACGCTCGAGTAAACTCACCAAGGGTCGACGCGGACGAATATTTGCATTGGTCTTCTTGTGGCTGGTGGTGAACCAGGTGGTCGGCTTTGCGGAGTTGGCGGCCATACAAATGGGCTTCCCAACCCTCGTGCTACTGATGACGGCCACCTACATGGTCAACATCTGGGTCACGATGGTCTTCTACCAGTTTTACGAAGACCGTACGAAGACCAGCGCCTGACACGGTGAAACCAAACCTCCTTTCGGTAATCGATGCGTGGCCTGCCACCAAAGCGCTGGCTGGGCTGCCTGCGGGGGCCGCCGCATGGGCCATCGCCCAGCGACTATCACGCACCACCTTGGTGATCGTCCCCACCCCAGCAGAAGCCACCCGGATGGCCATCGAGCTGAGCTTTCATCTTCAGGGTGCTGCACCCGTTGCCGTACTGCCTCCAGACGATGTTCGCCCGTACGACGGACTCTCTCCCCATCCCGACATCATCCGTCAGCGATTGGTGGCCGTCATGCAGCTCCATCGGGGCGGTCCAGGCGTGGTCGTGACCAGCGCGCGGGGGGTCTTGCATCGGGTGCTTGGTTCTGGGACCATGAGCGCACTGACCACCGAACTCAAAACCAGCGATGAAGTCGATCGGGATGCGATGGTCCAGGGATGGATACAACACGGATACCATTCCGTTCCCCGGGTCGAGGAACCCGGTACGGTCTCCACCCGCGGAGCCGTGATCGACTTGTGGCCTACGGGCGCCACAGGGCCGGTACGAATCGAACTGTTCGATGATGAAATCGAAGAAATCAGAAGCCTCGACCCGGCCTCTCAACGCAGTATTGAGTCGGTACCATCGGTCGAAATCCCTCCGGCACGGGAAGCCGTTCCAACCGAGGAGGCCCTCCGCCGATTGAGCACCCATACCCAAGAAATGATCGATGAGATGGGCGGAGGACAAACCACCCGAAGAAGCACCCTTCAAGACTTGCGGCAAGGTTTGTGGTTTCCCGGTGCTGAAGACTACCTCGGTGCCATGTGGTCTCTCGTTCCTCTGTGGGAATTAGCGGAACAAGTCATCACCATCGACCCCGAAGAAGTCATGGGACGACTCGCCTCCTTTGCAGGCTCCATCGAGGATCGCTGGACAAGTCGCAGCCTGGTCGACCGACCGCCGGTTCGACCAACAGACCGATACGCAGCCATTGCCGGCGCACGGGATGCCCTCAACGCAGGGCAATGCATTCATCCCCTCGCGATTGAAGATGAAACGGGTGAGCCCCCCTGCGACTATGAAGCCCAACCCAATGCCTCTCTGTACGTCGGAAAAGGAGAGCTGGCCCCCACTGTGGGGCAACTGCACCAATGGCTCGAGGATGGCTGGCGTGTGGCTTTGGTCATCGACTCCCAAACCCGAGCCGAACGTCTTCGGGCCCTGCTCAGCCCGCACGGTCTACTTACTCAACCAGAAAGTCCCGGTGAATTTACGGGCCCGGGTCAACTCAGCCTGTGGATTGGAGCGCTTCCGCGAGGCTTTCACTGTCCTTCTGCGGCCATGGCCATCGTCACAGCGGATGAAATCTTTGGTTCCAAACGCCGCAATCATGCCCCGAGGAAAACCCTCAAAGAAGCCACGCTGGGTAGCATCAATGAGTTGAAAGTCGGCGACTTGGTCGTCCATGTTCGCCACGGTGTGGGTAAATTTGAACGGCTCAAGCGGATCGATCTGGATGGGCGGCTGCAAGAGTTTGCAGAGGTTCAATACCGTGGAGGAGATCGACTCTACCTTCCTGTGACGCGTCTCGACGAACTCTACCGCTTCCGCGCGGTGGGTGAATCCAACCCCAAGCTGGACAAGCTTGGGGGAGAGAGTTGGGAAAAACGCAAGGCAAAGGTTCGCGATCGGGTCCTGCGGATGGCCCACGACCTGCTCGATCTATATGCCCAAAGGGCCACCATCGAAGCCCTTCCATACCCAGGCGAGCCCACGGAATTTCAACAATTCTGCGAGACCTTTCCTTTTGTTGAAACGCCGGACCAAGCCGCAGCCATCGAGGAAGTACTCTCTGACCTCGCCACCCCCACCCCCATGGATCGTCTGGTGGTTGGCGACGTCGGCTTTGGTAAAACAGAAGTCTCCATGAGGGCAGCGATGCGCGTGGTACTCGGGGGGCACCAAGTCACCGTGCTGTGTCCCACCACGGTCCTGGCATTTCAACACCTGGAGTCCTTCCGAAAACGTTTCCATGGCACCCCCGTCCGCATCGAGATGCTGAGCGCTTTCCGTTCAGTACAGGAGCGTGCGGCCGTCCTAAAGGCCACCGCCGAAGGCGCGGTCGATATCCTGATTGGCACCACCTCCTTGCTGACACGCGATCTTCGGTTTCGACATTTGGGATTGGTCGTGGTCGATGAAGAGCATCGCTTTGGGGTTCGACAAAAACACAAGCTCAAACAACTCACATCCAATCAACCCACGGGGCCGGTGCACTACCTGGCGATGAGCGCGACCCCCATCCCCCGAACCCTTCATATGGCCCTCTCGGGCCTCAGAAAAGTGAGCTTAATCACAACTCCACCGCCTGAAAGACGGGCGGTTCAAACCCATGTCACGCGCTTTGATGAAGAACGGATCCGAGAGGATGTATTGGCTGAACTTGGCCGTGGGGGCCAGGTTTTCTTTGTCCACAATCGGGTCGCAAGCATCGAAGCCATGGCCACCCGTCTGCGAGAACTACTGCCCGAGGCCAACATAGCGGTCGGACATGGGCAAATGGACAAAAAGCAACTGGAGCGGGTGTTGGTGGGCTTCATTCAGCGCAAGCACCACATGTTGGTGTGTTCAACCATCATTGAGTCGGGTGTGGACATTCCAAGCGTCAACACCATGATTGTCAACCGGGCCGACGAACTGGGGATGGCGCAGTTGTACCAACTTCGCGGGCGTGTGGGTCGCAGCCATGTTCGGGCCCGATGCACCCTGATGATCCCAAAAGACAAGCCCCTCACACAAACCGCCATGCTGCGACTGCGGGCCCTTCAAGAACACTCCGATTTGGGGAGCGGGTTTGCCATCGCCACCCGAGACATGGAGGTCCGGGGCTCAGGCACACTGCTGGGAGAGGCCCAGCACGGGCATATTCAAGCGGTCGGCTTCGACACGTATGTGGAGCTCTTAGAGGAAGCGATCGCCAATGCCCGCGGTGATCTCAGCCGCAAAAGACTGGATCCCGACATCGAAGTTCCGGTCCCCATGCTGCTCCCAGACGCGTGGATTCCGGACCTTGAGGACCGTTTGAGCGCATATCGATCACTCGCCATGTGCCGAACCACCGATGCGGTCCGGGCCATCTTGGGTGAATGGGAAGATCGATTTGGAGAACCCCCCGAAGAAGTACTCAACCTCGGCTGGGCCGCCGAGGCCAAGGTGCGCGCCCGACTTCTCGGCATCTCGAATGTTCGCTGGAAGAAGATCCGCGTGGACCTCGACTTTGATCCCAGTTCACCGGTTTCTCGGGAACGCATTGTGGACCTGGTGTCCCGAAATGGCGAACGCTTCAGTTTGGCACCCATTCCAGGATCGGAAGATGCCGACGGAGGACGGCTCGTCGTGCGGTTTACTCCAGAAGAAGGTCGATGGCCATTTCGCTTTCTTCACTGGGTTTTTCGGCAATTCGAGGGGGACCAAAAAGAAGGCGAACCCGACGCTTACTCCTCGAGATAGCCCAACGCTTTCAACTCCTCGATCATGTCCTTGGACATCTCCAGATCCGTGTCACCGGATGCCGACTCTGGAAAGGCCACGTCCGACAGAGCAGCCATCTCGACCACCCGTTCAGGATGGGTCGAAGCCACATTCGTCGCCATGGCAGGATCCACCGCCACATCAAAGAGCTGCCGCTCTCCACCACCACTTGAAATCAGGGCCCAATTGGCCTCTCGATACAAGGACCAGTTGTGGGCAAATCGACCACCAAAACCGTCGCGCCACGGCCGGCTTGCATACGCACGGGCCAAGATCGGGCCCGGACGCTCTTTTCCTTCGATGACCGGCAATAAAGACATCGGAGTGTCGTCAGAAATATCGGCCAGATCAAGCAAGGTGTCGTACAAGTCATGCAATTGAACCGGTGTCTTGATTCGCTGCTTTGCCGCCAGTCTTCCCGGTGCCGCCAACACCAATGGTACTTGAACCACCTGGTTGTATACAGTCTTTCCGTGGTCCCACAAACCATGCTCCCCAAGGTACTCGCCATGATCGGAAGTGACGACGACCACCCCTTGAGGGTGCTTCTGGGTCCACTCATTTAAAATCTGATGAAGAAGATAATCGGCCGCAGTAATTCCTCCTGTATAGAGGTCTTCGAGCATGACTTGCCCTTCCGGGGGAATGGTCAACTCACCGGCCATGAGCCTGCGGTAACCGCCGCGCTCTGTACCCGGCGCCGTCTCGTAAAAGTCGATGCCTGGGGTGGTTTTCATCAGGTATCCCCGCGCCCAGGCCGGTGCAGTCTCCTCTGATTCCAACTGTTCGAAGTACTGCTTCGACCACGGTGCTGGGTAGACCTCCCAGGGTGCATGGGCCAGTAGAATGTTCACAAACATAAACAGGGGCCGCGGGTCCTTCTCTCCAATTTCCGCAATCGCCCGCTTGGAGAGCGCGTGATCCGGCATCGTGTCGGCGAGCTCAAAGCCGCGAGTCAGGCCCATCTTGGGGTCCAAAAAGCGATTGGATGCAAGGCTCACCGTCCGATAGCCAGCACCGGCAAAATGTTCGGCCAATGTTGGTAGATCCGTGCGCATGGGCATCAGGCCCCAGTGCCCGCCCGCCAAGCCCACCCCGCGTTCAGCGACCGAGGCATGGGCACCATGCGCCCACGGACCCTTTCCTGTGAACAACGAAGCATGGCTCGGCCACGTCCATGGAGCCGGCGCTGTCACGTCTTCAAACACAACCCCTGCCGCTGCAACTTGATCCAGTTGAGGGCTGGTGGGTTTGCTGTACCCATAGGCCGATAATTTATCGGCTCGTACCGTATCGAGCACCACAACCAACACATCCGGCGGGGACATGGGCTCATCCGGAGGCGATGATAAAGCGCACCCTGCGAGCATACACAGAGCAACGAGCCAACGGGTCTGAATCATGCCGTACACACTAACGTATCCAGCCAAGCGTCATGGGCCGTGGTATACCGCACCTATTGTTTCTGTGAGGAGTTCCACTGTGAATCGACCTTTGTTCGCCTTTCTGGCCATCCTGTCTGCCTGCGGAGGTGTCGATGAAGAAAATGATACCGGGCTTCCAGATGCACTGAACGACGAAGATGCTGGAACTCCGATTGCCGATAGCGACGATGGAGACAGTGACTCCGATGAGGGCAGCGACGCAGACGAGGGTGCGCCCCCCTATGCAGACTGGAACATGGTGGGGCAGGTCAACTACGTCTCCACCAGCAATGACGTCATCGACTGTGACGCACAGATTGCCCTCGCGGGATCAAGCTTTGTGGGCACATGCGAAGGGTGTGACTACGCCTTTTTGGTGGATGCAGCCGTTACGGACGATCACGGCAGCACCGAAGAGTGTGCATTCAACCCACTCCTGTCATTCATTGGAAACGGCGTGAGGGAAAACTTGGTTTTGGCTCATTCCCCCGAGGCGTACATCGAACAGGATGACGTCGATGTATTGGTTCAAGACTTGGTCCAGGTGGGATTCAGCTTGTATTACGAAGCCACCGACACATCGGAGGCCATCGAACTTACCGGTCCTTTTTGGTGGCAGATGTACTACGAAGACATCGCCAAAGAATCCACCTTTTCGCGTGACGGCGACGAAATCAACTGGTCATTCCGGTTCGAAAATACTGTGGCCACATGGGATGGTTTCGCCATGCTCGATGATTGTGGCATGGACCTAGCAGACGAAGCCACGGAATCCATTGTGGCCGAGGTGTCACGCGAGGAAACCATTCCCTGTGATGGCTGGCAGGCCGATGTCTGGGAAGTCGTGCTCGGCCCGGAGGACGATCAATTCGAGGTCCAAATCGATACCCTGGCGGACGACACCACTTTCGATCCTGCCATGTTGGTCAACGATCCGGAAGGATGTGTGAGCCTGTACGCCGATGATGGCTTTGATTGCTCGCACCCCCCACCCACGTATCAGTGTCCAGCAGGAACCGTAGACGGAGGACCGGGTATCTACCAGATCATTGTCTTCAGCTACGGACAATGCACCGCCGAGGATGTGGAATATCGGATCGAGGTCTCGGGAAGTGACGCGGCAAGCACGCTTCACCTTGTCATGGACAATGTGGATCGTTTTGAAAACCTTCAATTCACCACCAAGGTGATCGATGTCGCCGGATGTGCCACGCTGTACCCGGACGGTACGCCGATCGACACGGACACTTGTCAACCGCTCATCGGCAGCGACGGCGAAGACATGGATGGGGAAGATACCGCAACATCGAGCAGCGATACCGGCGAACCCGGCGATACAGGAGAGCTCGGCGAGACCGGCGAACCCGGCGACACCAGTGATGTTGACATCATTGAACCTGAGGAGGACACGGGAACAAGTACCTCGGGAGATCACGATACCGGAACAAGCCCTCCGGACGAAATCGAAGACGACAGTACGGAGCCAGACGAGGGCACAGGCGACTAGCGCAGACCCTCAGAACCCATCACGTCACTCTTCAAAGTACGAAATATTGCAGGATTAGGTTTCAATCCCGAAACGACCGCTGTTTTTTCCGGCGTCAGCATGGCCGGGCCGATATCAGAGAAGAAACGGGGTTCAGGTTGGCGAAGTTCGTGGCCATCGAAGGCTTGATTGGTGTGGGCAAAACGTCCTTGTGTCACATCTTGGAAAATGAGCGATCAGCACGTCTGGTTCTCGAGCCGTGTGAAGACAACCCCTTCTTGGCCTCCTTTTACGGAGACCGTGAGCGCTTTGCCTTTCCAGCACAAATGTTCTATCTGGCCAGCCGCTTTTCCCAGCAAATGAATCTTCGGCAACTCGATCTCTTCAGTGATCTGATCATCAGCGACTACCTGTGGGAAAAAGATCGGCTCTTTGCAGAAGAAACCCTGCATGGACACGAAATGGATTTGTACGAACGGTTCAGCAGCTTGCTGCAGGGCAGTATCGAGCAACCAGACTTCGTCATCTTTCTGGATTCACCCACCGAAGTCGTCCGCAGTCGCATCGCTCGCCGAAGCCGTGAAGGGGAAGCGGTCATTGGAGCCAAGTACCTCGATTCGCTCCGCGAGCGGTACTACAACCTCTGGGCTCGATACACCGCAGCCCCAGTCTATGTCATTGATACCAGCGAGATTCACTACGTCGATTCCGACGAAGACAAGGCATACATGCTGCGAATGATCGATGGGTGGCTATCCGGAAAGCCCATTCCAGGCGCACCGCGGGCGTATCAGCCACCCACCCAACAGCTTCCCATGTTCGGCTGAACGCTCCAGAGTCCGACCCCCACGCTCATCAGGCTTGTCCGACCGCCGCGGTAACCGCACCCGCCAACAAGGTCTCTATGATCTCGATTCGCGCTGCTACCGGGTCAAGTTCGAGGTAGCGTTGACGCGCATCGACATCGGGCAGCACCAGGTGGGCCAGTGCATTGACAAATGGAATGGCATCCATCTCTTTACTCATGAGCGGACCCAACCGTTCTGCAAGCTCCGGCCGCCCTCCCAAGATCTGGGCCAGCATCATGCGCAATCGAGCCACACTCGACGTCAGCGAGGCCGGACCACGCTTGGGAAGTACATCGCCAAGTAAATGACCCTCCGCCAATCGATACAAGCTGTCGGATGGACGTTCCCCCCGAATCCGCATGCGACCCAAGCCAAGCAGCACGATGTTGGCACGACCATCGGCAAGGGGTTCATAGCGAAGAATCTTCCCAAATCCAGCCACTTCAAAGGTGGGTGGGGCCGATTCATAGTTGCTCTCCCATCCGGGGCGAAGCCTGGGCACCGCGAGATAGCGATTGCCATTCATCGCATCATCCACCAGGTCACGATACCGCGCCTCAAAGACGTGAAGAGGCAGCACCGTATACGGAATAAAGACCATTCCAGGGAGCGGAAACAAAGGTATGGACTCTACTGCTGTGAGCAATTCTTGTTCGTCTGCAACCTTCATCATGTCCCCAGTTTCTCCCCGGGAACCACCTCGTCTCAGGCCTTGGCAACCGCCGCGGCCCAAGCGGCGAGGTAACCCTCCACACCATCATCCGACATTTGAGGAACGAATGTGGAGTTGACCGCCCAGGTTTCTTTCACCTTGGCTGGAGAATCCCAGAACCCAACACCGAGCCCAGCGAGGAACGCAGCGCCCAAGGCCGTGGTTTCAAGAACCGTTGGACGCACACAGCGCGTACGTAAAATATCCGCCTGAAATTGCATCAAGAGATCATTTCGTGCGGCGCCACCGTCGACTTTTAGTTCCGATAGGACAATCCCAGCATCCGATTCCATTGCGCCGAGAATGTCCGCAATTTGCAGGGCCATCCCATCCAACACTGCCCGGGCAATATGCGCCTTGGTCGTGCCTCCGGTGATCCCCGTAAACAGACCGCGCGCGTTCGGTCGCCAGTGTGGCGCCCCAAGTCCAGCAAGCGCCGGTACGAACATCACTCCAGCCGAGTCCGGAACCGATCCCGCCAAGGCTTCGATTTCCTCTGCGGATGTGATGAGACCCAATCCATCGCGAAGCCATTGGACTGCAGCCCCCGCAATAAATGCGCTGCCTTCCAATGCGTAGACCGTCTTCCCCCCCAAGCGCCACCCTACCGTCGTCAGCAATCCGCTATGACTCGTGACGGCTTGACTGCCCGTGTTCATCAAAATGAAGGCACCCGTTCCATAGGTGCACTTGGCTTCTCCCGAAGAGAAGCATGCTTGCCCGAAAAGGGCCGACTGCTGGTCGCCAGCCATACCCGAAACGGGGATCCCATCGGGCAAAAAACCAAGACCGGACGTTGTTCCGAGTACTTCAGCATTGTCACAAATTCGCGGTAAGCACGCTGCGGGCACATCGAGAAGATCCAGCAATACCGGGTCCCAATCCATCTCATGGATATTGAACAGCAAGGTCCGCGATGCGTTCGATGGGTCCGTCGCATGAACCCCACACAGCTTCCAGGCCAACCATGCATCGATGGTGCCGAACAAAATCTCTCCGCGGGCGGCTTTCTCCCGCGCCCCGTCGACATGATCTAGGAGCCATTTCGCCTTGGTCCCCGAAAAGTAGGGATCGAGAACCAGGCCGGTTCGAGCACGCACATCATCTTCGTGCCCGGCAGCCTTGAGTTCCGCACAATACTCGGCTGTGCGCCGATCCTGCCAAACCAACGCGCGATGAATGGGAACACCCGACTGGGCATCCCAAAACAAACTGGTCTCGCGCTGATTGGTGATGCCCACCGCCACAATATTGACGGCTCCGGCCTTCGCCAATGCTGCTGTGACCGCCGCCTCAATGCTAGTCCAGATTTCCCGAACGTCATGTTCTACGTGTCCGGGCTGGGGGTAATGATTGGGAAACTCGACATTGGCAGACGCGATCACCGACACGTTCTTGTCGAGCAATAAAGCGGTTGTGCCTGTCGTTCCTTGGTCGATGGCAATCACACAATCAGTCATGGCTACACCTCATCCTGGGTCTATCACGCACAGCCCACCTCGCGGGTGATGCCCGGTCATGCTATTTTGGCGAACAGTTTGGAGTAAAGATGCGCAACGTTCTCATCGCTTTGACCCTCACGTCCTGTGGCACCCCTGCGTACCAATACGCTGGGTACCGCACCTACGAGCACTTTCCACTCGATGGAAACCGTGCCTGGGAGTACAAGAACCAAAATCAAGATTTCTTGATGATGGTCGAGAAAATGCCCGACCCCGCCGCACAAGGGTCCAAACGCATCCACACTTTGCGCTACGCACAAAAAGATCCCTATCGCCTGATGTACTCCATCAAATGGTCTTCTGACTCGACCGATGGTGTAGAGATTCACGGATATTCAGTTGAAGATGTTGTCACCGGCGGCGACGACGAAGCGGACGATACAGGAATGGCCAGCGACAGCACAGGCGGACAATGGGTCGACTTCGTACCTCCGATGCAGGTCACGGAGTATCAAATGGCCCCGGGTGACAGCGTCGAGTCCTCTGGAGCCGGGGTCAACTACACGACCACCTTCGAAACCATGGAAGGCTGTCCCAACGATTGGCGCGATGACTGGGACTGCATGAAAGTGGTCATCACCTCTTCTGACGAAAACGATGTCGCCCCATTTGTGGGCACCTGGCATTGGGCGACCCGCTATGGAACCAGCTTGTTTCAGGCGCCAAACCAAGATTTCCCTTGGACACTATTGGTGGCGGATTGGACGCCCGAGTAGCCCTTCTCGCGTGTGGGCTTTCCTGTGCCATCGATGCGCGCACTGCAGCCGACTTGCAGCTCGATGTCATTAATTCCGGACTGATCGACACCGATCGGGTTCGGGTGTGTATCGAAGATGTACTCATCCATGAAACCACGGTGGGTCACGGCCGCATCGCTGTGGCTGGACTGCCCTCGGGGATCCCGTTGAACATCACGGTAAACGGCCTTTCAGGTAGTATTCGGAGTGGTCAAACACTCCCCACCTCTCTCGGTATTGATTCACCCTGGGCCGAAATCCGCTGGGAAGTATGCACAGACGATTGTACCCCGTGCACCATCGAGAACCCCCAGACCGCATCGACCGATGAAAACGGCCATTTGTTGGCGATTCACTTCATAGAATAGGCACCTGTTCCACGTGGAACACGCCCCCAAAGTCCCACGATGATAGGGTACCAGCGCCTGGAGAATCCGCCGATGGAAACCGCTGTACTGATGGATGCCGCCCGTGTGGGCTTTGCAAGCTTGGATGTGGCGCCGAGCACCCAAGAAAAGGCATTGGATAACCTGAGTACCTGGCTCGATGACCCACGCTTTGTCACCTACCACGCACAAATCATGGCCATGATTGAGCGGCAGAAATGGTCCACACTGATCGACTGCTTTTACCGGGTATTGCCCTTTGGTACAGGTGGACGCCGTGGGCGGGTCGGAATCGGGCCAAACAGCTTCAACCCATGGACGCTCTCTACATCCATTCAAGGCCACGCGAATTGGCTTCGCCACGCACGGGGTGATGAAGGCTTGTCCGTGGTGATTGGATACGACGTACGACAGTTTTCAGACATCGGTGGCGCACTAGAGGCTGGCATTGCATCGCCCGTAGATGGGATCACGAGCAGAAATTTTGCGGAGATTGCAGCAGAGATCTACGCCGCACAAGACATCACCGTGTATGTGCCACCCGAAGGCACATTTCTCAGCACCCCTGAACTTTCGTTCGCGGTACGGGCGCTTGAAGCCGATGGCGGCTTGGTCATTTCTGCATCTCACAATCCTCCAGACGACAACGGCAGCAAGTTCTACCATCACCATGGGGGGCAATTGGTTCCACCGTTCGATGAGGAAATGGCGAACTGCGTGACCGATGTGAGCCGTGTAGAGCGAATGTCTATGGATCGCGCAGTCGCAAACGGTTTGGTTCGAGAGATTCCCCCCTCTGTGCATTCCGACTACCTCCATGCAAATCTCGAAATGAGCCGAACTCCCCAGGCTCGTTCAGCAGCCGTGGTGTTCACCCCCTTGCACGGGACCGGTGACACCACTGTCGCGGAAGTACTGAGTGCTGCTGGGTTTTCTTGCACCATCGAACCCACCCAAGCCAGCCACGATGGCGCCTTTCCCACCGTTGAATTTCGGGCGCCCAACCCTGAACGACCCGCCACGTTGAATGCGGCCATCCAAACCGCTGAACAAGTGGGGGCTTCACTCGTCATGGCCTGCGACCCCGATGCCGATCGACTCGGTGTCGGAGTGCTCCACAAAGGTCAATGGGTCCCATTGAGTGGAAATGACATCGCGGCCTTGGTGTGCTTCGCAGCACTGGATCAGCACCCCCACAAGGAACCATTGGTGCTCAAAACAGAGGTCACGTCGAGATTGATCACGCGAATCTCTGAAGAGATGGGCGCACAGGTGGTGGGTGACCTTTTGGTGGGCTTTAAATACATTGGGGAGGCATTGTATCTATTGGAGAGAAAGGGACGCTTTCGCTCCATTGAGGGTTCACCCGAACGATTTGCGGCGGGTGTAGAGGAGAGCCATGGTGTGCTGGTTCATCCCATGATTCGAGACAAGGATGCGGCCGGTGGCGCACTGCTATTGGCCGAACTTGCGAGCAAAGAAAAGAACCAAGACAGAACCCTGATCGATACCCTCTATGATCTGATGCTGCAGCACGGGGTGATCCATACCCACACCGCCAGCACCGTCATGACTGGAGCGGTTGGGCGCGGGCAGATCAATACGGCCATGGCCTCCTTTCGAGAGAACCCACCCACCCATATCGCTGGGCGCACCGTATCGAGCTGGAGCGATCGACAAGACCCCAACGGTTCACTCGGACCGATTCGCTCCGAAACCGATCACCACAGCCGCAACATGCTCGTGTTCACACTCGAAGGCGATGCTCGGGTGATTCTACGACCCAGCGGAACAGAACCCAAAGCAAAGATCTACAGCGAAGCCATGGGGTCTGCGGAGCGCTTCGATGACGTGGGGCTTGTCCGGGAAAAGGTCGCGGATGAAGCCCGAACCTTGGCGGTCGCTTTCACACAAGAAATGCTGGCCCGAATCGACATCGTGCTCCCGCGCTGGGCCCTGGATATCAGTGATTTGGTCAGCATCCAAAGCAAACAGCTGTGGTCAGGTGAGCTCATTCCAGATCTGCTTGAACAAATCATGCACACGCCGCTTGAGGCGCAACGTTGGCTGACCGAACGAACCGATGGAGAAACCCGGGCCTTGCTTCATCCCGGTATCGTCACGCTCGCGGCCGAGTGGGACGGAGACTCCGAGAGGCTACTCGCTTGCTTCGAGACGTGAGCGGCGCGGCCCCTGGTCGAGTGGCATCAAGACACTGACGCCCTCCACCGGCCGCTTAAACCATCGAAGGCGCTCGATGTACCACTGCAGATAATGGTCGCGAACCTTCTCGCCTGCCATCTTGGTTGCATGCCGCATCGTGGTAGGAGTCCCCTCCTCTGTGGGAATAATAAATCCAACATGCGACACAATGATGGGCTTCCAATCATGGGGTTGGCGAACGGTCACAACGATGGCGCCGGGTGGGAACTCATCCGCGGCCGCTTCCGCTGCATCCAACGACATGACATTGAGGCCATAGGTTCCTGTGGGCAGTTCATCGAGGCTGTGCTTGAATTGTCGGGTGCCTTGCCAATTGCTCCACGTCTTCCGCTCTACCGTCTTGACGATGCGGTGAGTTTCTCCAAGCGTGGATGTAATGTCGACCAGAAAACCCGCGTCAATATTGGCTGGAATCCATTCCGCCATCATGAAGTGGTGGCGCTGGTTGTACTGTGAAACCCCATCGGAATAGCGCAGCGCGTTTCTATACAGCGGGGCCGTCACCGGGTCTCCTGCCAATGCAAGGGAGAGCACTTCTTCAAGAAAAGTGACGCAGTCAAACGCATCATAGCGAGCCGGTGGATCGAGATCCGGACCGATACCCTCACCATGGCCATCCACCAAATAGGGTACATCCAGAAATGGAGTGCTCACCGCTTTCATTCTCTCGGGTAAAGATAGGTGAGCCGATGCACGAGCGGCATCCGCAACTTCGGATGGCAACACGCCCACATCCATCACCACCGGCGGCTCATTTGCCGTGGCCAAACCCATCCAAATCCAGAAAAGTACAGGATTCATCACCACCCCAACCGCTGACGATACCCCGCAACTTGCTGCAACATCTGGTCGAGGCGACGCTCATCCAGTCCTTCCGCACACCGCCCCAACACCCGATCGATCAGGTTCGACAATCCTTGGGTCACAAGAGCCCGGCGCTCTGATTCAGGACGGCGTTCGATGTTCTTCAATATGCTTGCCGCACCCATACGACCTTTGGCATCGACCGATGCTGAGCGAAACAAGGGCGCATAATCCATGGGAGCGCCATCGATGAGAAGTTGCGCCAGTCGACGACCCTCTCCTGCACCATGCTGATCATTCCACGCCACAACCATGGCGGAGAGTACCTCATTGCACACGCCAATCCGACTCACGACGTCTTTGCTGCTCAATGTGGGCGACGACAATCGCAAGCCGGGCTGTTTGGTCGCAGGCGCACGAGTGTGCATCCGCAGGTCCACCCGATCTACATCTCCCCTGAACGACCCTTTGCCGTCGCCACGGGCATCACGTTCATGGTCCGAAAAGGCCGCGAGATCGGTTCGCTGTGCCACCGGTGACACCAATACATCGGCCCCATCGCGATTGGTCGACACTTCGCTTCGGCGTGCCTTCTCTGCTGCCGCTGTCTGAATCGCGTGACTCACCGCACCGGGGCGTGGGCCATCATCGGTGGCCGCCTCTGCCGACAAGAGGGATCCAGACTCCACCATCTGTGAAACCAACACCAGGGTTTGAGCCGGAAAGAAGGGACTTGAACACACCAGTCGATCAAGCCGCATACCCGCCGAGCAAAGGGCTTGAATGTGGCGCTGTTGTGGTGAGCCTGGGCTGTGATCGCCCCAGGTCATCATGCGTTCACGCTGAACATCCATCCACGGGCTGATCTGTTGGTGAACCACTTCCAGTTCTCGCAATAAGCCCGCACTGTCATGACCCATCTGGAGGTGCTCAACACGAATCGTCTGCATGGAATCAAATGAAAATCGACCTGCATCGAAGAGATGAAAGACCAAATTGTCTCGAAACCGTCCACCCATGAGACGACCAATCAACGCCCGATTACCTCCACGTTCCAATTGTTCGAACTGGACGGACTCTGGATGGGCCGCATCTCGCAGGCGATGGGCATCATCCGAAGCAACCCGACCCCGGGCCACCAATCGATCGAGTACGGATGGGGCATCGTTGGGCGCCTCGGTGGCGATCAATTCACCCTCCATGACGTAGACCTTACAAGCACCTCGAGCAGGGATATGAACGGTCCAGCAACCGGTTTCACCCGCCGCCATCCGAATCCGAACCGCATCAATGGCTCGACCTGTCTCGCTCACCTGTTCCAAAAGGGCCTCCTTGCCCTCTCTAATGAGCAACCCGGGTACAGATCAACGCACATCACCGGTTGAGATCAAACGAATCGCTGTTTCACGCTGTAGATCAGGGGGTAAAACAACGGGACCCGCAGGCATATTCAGGCCCGTAGACTCCACCACCACATTGGGAGCCAGGCCGCGCTCAGACCAACTAGATCCACTCGGGGTCGCGAGATGGGTATCGGCAACCCGCAGGACAAATCCTCGACCAGCTGGGTACACACTCGTCTCCACCGCCCGTCCGGCGGTCCGGGTCCCCACCAATACACAGCGGCCATTGTCCGCGAGGGCTGCAGCAAAGGCTTCTGCCACACCTTGGGTTCCTTGATTGATCAACACCACTACATTCCGGAGCCAAATCGGCGGACTCTCCGCAGTAATTGGCTCCAACTCTGCCCGATCTCGACCCTTGTGAACCACGATCGACCCAGAATCTAAGAACAAGTCGGCAGCCGCCACGACCTCCTCGAGGGTGCCGCCTTCGTTATCTCGAAGATCGATCACCACGGCCGAGGCATCTTCCCAGCGCTCGAGAAACGTCTTCAATGCCGATGCTGTACCCTTTCCAAAGAAGGGGATGCGTGCCACCGGTGTTTGCTCTGCGGACTCACTGCTTCGAATCGGCGGCAACGCATACCCGCCGCGTTCAACCGTCACGCGACGAATGGAGCCATCCCGGCGCCGGACATCAAATACGGTCTCGGTACGTTTGGCTCGACGCACCAAGAAATGAATCGCATCACGGCGCAGTCCGATAAACGGGTGATCGTTCATGGACACCACCAGATCTCCCTCGGTCAAGCCACCCCGATCCGCTGGACCGTCTGGGAATACTTCTGTGATCAATAAGCCACGACCCGCCAAAATAGAGAAGTCCGCACCGATTCCTTTGCGATGCCCCTGCATCCACGCCGTGTGGGCTGCATACTCGCCTTGAGTGAGCACCTCATTGTCCTCAATGCCCATCACCTCACCGAGATGACGTGCCACACCATCAAGCGCTGCCCGATATAAACCGTTGGAGGCAACTTCTGCGGGAAAGCGATCTTGAATCTCGGACAACGCTGCTTCAAGGCCGTCGACATCTTCCTGCGCGCGTGCACGCGGAAAAACAACCAGTGTGACAAAAAGTACCCACATAGGCTGACCTAAAAAGTCCCGCGCTGCGGGGTGTAGGTCACCACCTTGTACTGCCCTGCACCACTCTTTCCTTGCGGAGCGGTCGGTTGAGCCGCCAACCGACGTTCCTGTTCCAGCTGTTGGCCGAGATGTTCGGCAGAAACCTCGGCCGTCATGGCACGCTCGCGTTGCTGCATACCCCAGATCACAGCCAACATCATCGCCGCAGCATAGGCCACCAACATCGGAGTGGGTAAACCCACACGTCGGCTGTACCAAGGCCCCAAGCAGACCGTATGCTCGACCACTATCTGGTCCATGTGAGCGCAGAGGACAGAGTCCATCTCACCCCAAAACGCAGCGGGACCACAAATCGATTCTTTCTCTTGGGTCGACAACGGCACGAACCGCTGTGCTTCGAGTCGAATCACAATCTGAGTACAGTCTTCACAGCGCTCTATGTGCATGGAAAACTGTTCCGATTCTGCGGGTGCCAACTCTCCGTCGAGAAAAGCCGCGATCCGCGAACTTATTACTGCGCAATCCATCGGGTCCACCTCAGTTCGCCAGTTCGCTGGCTTTCATGACATCCATGAGGCGCATCCGGGCGCGAGAGAGTCGAGACATTACCGTTCCCAGTTTGACCTGAAGAACATCGGCAATCTCTGCATAAGAAAGATCATCATAGTACCGGAGGAGGAGTATTTCTCGGTGATCCTCACTGAGTACATCGAGGGACGCCAGGACTTCCTCACGGCGTTCTCCCTCAAAAACCTTCTCCATTTGATCGGCGCCAAAGGCTTCCGGCTTCATCATCGTGTCGAGAATGGCTCCGCGACGCTTCCGATTTCGTACTTGATTGAAGCAAAGATTCGTGGTGACGCGGAACAACCATGCCTTGATCTTAAAGTCTTCATTGAACAGTCTCTGCTCTCGCATCGCCTTAATGAACACCTCTTGCACCACATCGTATGCCTCTTGGTGATCCTTCACGATGTACCGTGCGTGAAAATACAGCGGCTCTCGAAATTTCTGGATCACCATCTCCATCGCTGACCGATGATTGCTGTCGGCAAGATGCTTGATGTCATCTTCGGACCAGCTGGTGGCATTTTGCGGGGAAACCAAGCGCAAGCTAGCGGACATGTCGATTCTCCTTTCGTCTGACATGAGCAAAAACCCCCTGTAGGAAAAGAGTATTCCCAACAAAAACGGTTGGCCGCAAAGATTCTTTCATTTGTATCCGAGAAAGATCCAAAACAAGCCCAGTTGAGGCCGATTGATCACGACCACAGTTGACGGAATCGTATGCAAGACCGATGCTGTCACCAGCAGTAGGGCGGGATTTCGGGGCACCAGTGTGTTCTGGGCTCCCCCAGGAGCAGCAGCAGATGGAAGTGCGGGAGTTGATAGAGGAAATCGTAAAGGCGCTGGTCGACAATCCAGACCAGGTCAATTGCGTGGAGATCCAAGGTACACAGTCATGTGTGCTCGAGCTCCATGTTGCACCCAGCGATGTGGGAAAGGTCATCGGGAAGCGCGGCGTTCACGCCGATGCAATCCGTCGACTCGTTCATGCCATCGGTGGAAAGCGAAAACGTCGTTACGTCCTCGAGATCATCGAAGATCAATAAGTGTGTCCAGTGGGAGATGACCATCCCCCACTCGTGTCAGCAATTAAAGCCCGGAATTCGGACACCGCGTTCGTTTGCGACTTCTTCCGCTCGCTCGTAGCCCGCATCTACATGGCGAAACACACCCATTGCAGGATCGCCCGTAAGGACCCGCTCTAGCCGGGCCGCCGCCTCATCGGTTCCGTCGGCAACAATCACCTGACCCGCATGCAAGCTGTAGCCCATACCCACACCACCACCATGGTGAAAGCTGACCCAACTCGCCCCATTCACGGCATTGACCAACGCGTTGAGGATCGGCCAATCACCCACAGCATCTGACCCATCTTTCATCCCTTCCGTCTCACGGTTGGGAGAAGCGACAGAGCCACAATCCAGATGGTCTCGTCCAATCACAATCGGTGCCTTGACCTGGCCGGTCCGCACCAACTCATTGAACGCCAGGCCCGCACGGGCCCGCTCGCCATAGCCAAGCCAACAAATGCGGCTGGGCAATCCTTGAAAATGAACCCGTTCTCGGGCCATTTTCAGCCAACGCGCCAAAGCCAAGTCTTCTGGGAAGAGTTCAGCGATGACTTGGTCGGTCTTGTAGATATCTTCGGGATCACCCGACAACGCTACCCACCGAAACGGTCCTTTTCCTTCACAGAACAGCGGACGAATGTAGGCGGGAACAAAGCCTGGGAAGTTGAATGCATTCTCTGCACCGCCCTCTTCGGCTTCGGCACGAAGATTATTCCCATAGTCGAATGTATGGGCACCGCGGGCCTGCAGTTCAAGCATCGCGCGCACATGATCGGCCATCGTGGCCCGACTTTGTGCGATGTAGGATTCCGAATCGGTTGAACGCAATAATGCTGCGGCCTCTATGGTCATGTCGCGTGGGACATAGCCACTGAGTGGATCATGCGCGGACGTCTGATCGGTGAGTAGATCCGGCACCACGTTGCGCGCGATCATTCGCTCAAGACCTTCTGCCGCATTGGCCACGACTCCGATCGATTTTCCTTGGCCTTGCTCTTTGTATCGAAGAGCCCGATCGATCCCATCGTCGATCGAATCGGCGATTTCATCCAGGTAGCGATGGTCGAGCCGACGTTGAACACGGTCGGCATCCACATCAAATCCCAGGAAGGTCCCGTTGTTCATGGTGGCGGCCAGAGGTTGCGCGCCCCCCATGCCACCGAGACCACCCGTGACAACAAGGCGGCCCGTCAAATCGTCTGTGCCGAAATGAACGCGGCCAGCCTCTGCGAAGGTCTCATAGGTGCCCTGAAGGATGCCCTGGGTGCCGATATAGATCCAAGAACCGGCCGTCATCTGGCCGTACATCATCAATCCTTTTTGCTCCAACTCTCGAAAGTGTTCCCAGTTCGCCCACTTGCCGACCAGATTTGAATTGGCGATGAGCACACGGGGGGCATTTTCGTGGGTGCGCACAATCCCGACGGGTTTTCCGGATTGCACCAACAGCGTTTCATCGTTCTCGAGGGTCTCAAGCGCACGCAAGATCGCTTCGAGCGCATCCCAATTTCGGGCCGCTTTTCCTGTACCCCCGTACACAACGAGTTCGTCAGGGTTTTCTGCGACCTCCGGATCGAGGTTGTTGCAGAGCATGCGGTAAGCCGCTTCCTGCGCCCAACCACGACATCGGAGCGTATTTCCGCGTGGAGCACGAATCGTACGGGCCATGAGCAGCTCCTATCGATGCTTAGGCTTCGGCGGCCTCTTCGGCTGCTTCCACACCATGAAGAATCATTTCAGTCTCGGTTTCGTCCGCCATGTCGGCGCAGTCCTCAAGGTCCTCAATGAACTTTGCGTACTCTTCTTTGGAGACCTTTCCGGCCTTGATGTTCCGCTCAACCGTGCGAACGTCCATCAGATTCTTGTCACTCATGTCAACTCCTAGGCCTCAGCCAAGATTTCGTCTGCAGCATCTGCGGGCGGAGGAAGCAAGTCATCCGCTGCTGGAGGAAGCAAATCGTCTGCTGCAGGCGGAAGTAGATCGTCTGCGGCGGGTGGAAGAGAATCGTCGGCGGACGGCGGCAAGCTGCCACCTGCGACCTTTACAGTATCCACGTTTTGAAGGACTTCATTTTCATCAAAGTCACTCAGGTCGACCTGAACTCGGTTGGCCGCGATCTCCCGCAGCGCGGTCACGACTTCCTTGTTGGTTCGCTCGTCCTCGATGAGACACTGCTCACCCTTGAGAAGCTGCTTGGCGCGCTCGGCAGCGACCAAAATGAGAGAAAATCGATTGGGAATGTTTTCGAGGCAATCCTCGACAGTAATCCGGGCCATCTGGGCCTCCCTTGAGGTAGCGATTCTCGCGTACGCGCGGACACGCGATGCGTTTAGAACACCGCCGGGTATCGGGTCTGGAGTAGACAGTCAAGGGCTCAACCGGGCCACGGATCGCCTGTCAGGTGTTTTAACTCGCCATTTTGCGCATGACTTCTAAGCGTTGAGCGCCCGAGGCCCGCCAAAAACCCCGCAGACAACGAAGCATTGCGCCCACATGAGGCTGGGCCTCCAACTCTGCACAAAACCCTGCGGCCAATCTTCCAGCCTCCAAATATCGAGAAATTTCTTCGGGCCCCAAACCCGCGGCCAAATTGGCTTCGCGAAACAACCGACGCCGCCACTCTTCGGAAGACCCAGGGTGATGTAAACATGCGCTGACAAACTTATCGACTTCAGCCTGGGCCTCCAGTTCAAGCATGCGAACCGGCTCTCGGCGACGCACACGCTCGAACAGCATCAAAAAGTGACTTACCCCCTCGGTGGCCGCACAGAATGCAGGGAAAGCATCCTGGCTCGCAAGAGAAAGGCATCCAATGGTCTCAAGGGCCTCAAGGTGAGCCTCGTCCACAAACACCGCGATATCCAAGCCGTGGTCATCCTGCCGCACCAACACCCACTCTTCGGCCTCTCGAACGTCTTCTCCCATCAACTCGATCAACTGGGAACGATCGATCTGAAATCGAACAACATCGGGCGCTTCTATTCGATAGATCGCCTCCAAGTGAGACTGTATCTGCCGCAGCATCAAGCGTCCTCGCCGGGACGCATCGGAATCACCCCAAGCTCGGAAAGCTGATCGGCTGTGGCCCGATCTGGATTGGCCACCCACTGTTCATACAGTTTGAGGATGTCTGCATGGCTGTGGGCGCGAACCTGATCGCGGACCCGCTGCAAAATCGTCGAACACGATTCAAACTGATGAGCGAGTTCCTCATAAATATTTTCAAAGCCCCCACCAGCACCCGTCCATCGCATCACGCTGGCGAGTTGATCGTAGGCTGTCGCCCCCATCGAGAGGTAATAATCCAAACTGACATTCTGCCTCGACAAGCTCGGCCGAAAAAAGCCTGATGTATACAGTGCCCGATCTCCGAGCTCTCTCAAGGACTGCACCGCGGCGGCGCCCCCTCGTTCCTGCGCCTGCATCCTTAGTTCAACCAAGGTGCTGGGCTGGGGCGACTCCGAAGCCCGTCCTCGTTCGACCAATAGATTGGACAGGTAGTACACCCCGTCTTCACTCACCACGGCTCCCGTGCTGCTGACGGCACCGCCTACGGCATTGTGAAAAAAGTCGAATAGGTTCTCTTCACGGCTCAGTGATGGCTGACTCATGGGGATTCCTCCTTCTTTGTTCGGTATTCAATTCTCCAAGGCCCATTACATCCAACGCGGGATGCCTCTGCTCTCTTCATCGGTTCCAATCCGCCGAGCTTGACTTGACTGTCCCCAAACCTGCGATACACGTCCCGCCGTCCACACCATGTTTCGCACGCGAGAGCGCGCGGGCTCGGTTCGATTCTTGTTCCGCCGGGGGGTGGGAAAGCCACCCAATCCAGCGCTTTCGCCGGTTCAGCCAGCACACATAAAGAGGTAGAGAAGTCATGATTCGTCCACTATTTGATCGCGTACTCATCGAGCGTACCGAAGAGCCCTCCAAGACCGCTTCCGGTCTCTTCTTGCCTGAAACTGCCAAAGAAAAGCCTGCTGAAGGCCGCATCTTGGCGATCGGAAACGGTCGCGTCAGCGAAAAAGGCGACGTCACGCCATTGACCGTCAAGGTCGGCGATCGGGTTCTCTTCGGCAAATATGCCGGTACTGAAATTAAGGTCGAAGGCGCTGATCGCCTCATTCTCCGCGAAGATGACATCCTCGGAATCATCGAAGATTAGTTTCCCCATTTTTATCGTCAGGCGCAAGTCGCGACCTGAAAAGCCAAGGAGAAGACGCTTATGTCTGCCAAGGAAATTCTGTTTGATGTAGATGCCCGCAACAAGGTGCTCGACGGAGTCGACACCCTCGCCAATGCGGTCAAAGTTACCCTCGGCCCCAAGGGCCGCAACGTGGTCATTGAAAAGTCCTGGGGCGCACCCGTCGTCACCAAGGACGGTGTGACCGTCGCCAAGGAGATCGAGCTCGAGGACAAGTTCTCGAACATGGGCGCACAGATGGTCAAAGAGGTCGCATCCAAGACTTCTGATACCGCTGGTGACGGAACAACCACCGCCACAATCCTCGCACAAAGCATCTACCAAAATGGTCTGAAGCTCGTTGCAGCGGGACACAGCCCCATGGAGCTTAAGCGCGGTATCGACAAAGCAGTCGACGCCATCGTGACGGAGCTTGGCAACTTGTCCAACCCCATCGCGGACGCCAAAGAGATCGAGCAAGTCGGTACCGTGAGTGCCAATGGTGATGAAGGCATCGGCGCCATGATTGCTGAAGCCATGGACAAGGTCGGCAAAGAAGGCGTCATCAGCGTCGAAGAGAACAAAGGCCTCGAGACCGAATTGAAGGTCGTCGATGGTATGCAGTTCGATCGCGGCTACCTGAGCCCGTACTTCGTGACGGATTCGGAGCGCATGGAAGTTGTGCTTGAAGATCCATACATCATCATTCACGAAAAGAAGATTTCCAGCCTTCGCGAGTTCATGAAGCTTCTCGAAAAGTTGGTCAACACCCGCAAGCCCATCCTTGTGATTGCTGAAGATGTCGAAGGCGAAGCCTTGGCCGCTTTGGTTGTCAACAAGCTTCGGAACACATTGCAATGTGCAGCCGTCAAGGCGCCAGGCTTCGGTGATCGCCGCAAGCAAATGCTGGAAGACCTTTCGGTTCTTACCGGTGGCAAGCTGATTGCTGAAGAGTTGGGACTGAAGCTGGAAAGCTTGGACCTCGAAGACCTCGGAACCGCCAAGCGCGTCGTCATCACCAAGGACAACACCACGATCATCGATGGTGCCGGTGAGGCAGAGGCCATCGAAGCCCGCATGAACCAAATCCGGACCCAAATCGAGAACACCACCTCGGATTACGATCGCGAGAAGCTCCAAGAGCGTCTGGCCAAGTTGTCGGGTGGTGTCGCACTGATTCAGGTGGGTGCTGCTACCGAAATCGAAATGAAGGAACGCAAGGCGCGCGTCGAAGATGCGCTTCATGCAACCCGTGCTGCCGTCGAGGAAGGCATCCTTCCCGGTGGTGGTGTGGCCTTGATTCGTGCCGCTTCGGTATTGGACTCGTTGACCCTCTCCGACGCACAGCAGTTCGGCGTCAACATCGTGAAGAGCGCCATCGAAGCACCGCTTCGCCAAATCGTCTCGAACGCTGGAGGCGAACCCTCCATCGTACTTGAGAAGGTACGCATTGGCGATGCAGGCTACGGATACAACGCCCGTACCGATGACTACGAAGACTTGATTGCTGCCGGCGTCATCGACCCCACAAAGGTGACGCGCTCTGCTTTGCAGAACGCAGCCTCTGTGTCAGGTTTGCTTCTCACCACCGAAGCATTGGTGGCCGAGCATACTTCCGATGATGATGGTCACGACGGCCACATGCACTGAGCCTAAACGCTCATCAATTAAAGACCCGCCCCACACGGCGGGTCTTTTTGTGTGTCCACACTTAGAAGAAGAGCCGACCGCCGATTCCGCCGTCAAACCCACCCCGAGAGGTCGGCGCCACGACCCAAACTGGCGCCATTTCAAAGTAGACCTCGATGGGGACGTGATCGGGAGAGACCGCAGCCCCAACGGGAAACCGGAAACCAAAACTTCCCGGTTCTTCGCTTGGAGAGTCCGACGACCCAAACGCCCGAAGCCTCAATCCAGCGCCGAAATACACCGGGTAGGAGAGGCCCATACCCTCATCAGCATCGATCTCAGTAAATGTGTATAGATAGTCCAATCCCATATGGAAACGCTTTTGTCCGAAACTCCATCCCTGGGCCAATTGTACCGTCATCTCGTCGTTCCATCGGTAGGCCAATGTCGCCGACACCGGCTCACCCAACTGGGCACCCACCGCCAGTCCCTGGGGTGCAGCATCCGCCGACCCCATCGAGAGAAGGAACACCAACACCGCCGAATTCATGGTCGATCTCCGATCCACTTCAGCAGCGCTTCATCTCCGTATAAAACGATGATCTTGCGGAGAACCGGACGCAGGGTGACGTGTCGGGAAAAACGATTCCAATCCGGGTCAGCGGTGACCGAATCCAGTCGAAAGCCATGTTGAAGCGCATCCATAAGGTGCTGCTCAAAGCGGTCGGGGTCGCCAGACAAGCCCGCCATATGCGCCAACCGAAAATGACCCGCCCAATGATTGGGGGTCTCGTGGGCCACCACCAAAAAATCGGCCGATGCCGCCGCATGCCGACCGACTTGCAAGTAGACCTCGCCCCGATCGTAACGGGCCACCGTCAAACCCGGGTCTCGAAGCAGGGCTGCATCATAGTTTCGTATCGCAGCATCCAGTTCACCGAGTTGATAGTGCGCATAACCAATTTCATACGACACTTGCGGGAGTCGATCGATCGCCCGCTGGATCCGACCACCCCGCTTTATGGCTTCTCGGTACCGACCTGCACTGTTTAGGACAGAGAGAGAACGTCCGAATTCTTCATCCAATACAACACGATAGTCCGGCGGCGGCGGTCCAGCAGACACCGCCGACCCCAGCATCACGAGCAGCCAAGCAGTCAACACTGGCGGATTCTATCGCTCCCGGCGTCGGATTGCTGCTGTCAGGCCTGAGAGAATCAAGCCAAGCCATCCAATCGGGGCCGAGCCACTTCCACTCGCGCAGGCGCAGCCCACTTTTTCGCCTTCCATAACCATCACATCTCCCCGCGCATACCCGGCCATACCGGTCATATCGTCATCATCGCTATTGCCTTCCGTGTCTGGATCTTCACCACCCAACGCCACATCACCAATGGCGTACAGACACACATCATCGATGTTCCAGCCACCCATGGTGAGCCCTTGGTCACTCACAATCTCCCACGAGAGTGTCACATCATCACCCGAAGCGATGTTGATCGGAACAACATGTTGGACCCACTGATCATCCTTGTGGTGCTCATCACCGCTCGTGGACTGACCGGCATTTCCAAAGTTGGTCCAAACTTGTTGGCCATTCACGAGAATATTGGCCTCATCATACATTCCGTCTTCAACCGACAACCAGCGCCGATATTTCAAGACCATAGAAGTGTTGGACCCCACCGCTATCGCTGGCGATGAAAGGCGGTTGTGTTTGTCATCTTGATATTCGCCATTGTATTGACTCGCACCCCATTCACCCCCCAAATCATTCCCCCAAACCTTGTCACCCGAGAAGGCAAAGTCTGGGTCACCACCCAATCCAACGGGGGTTCCCCACTGCCAATCGTCTGCCCCTTCTTCCCAGCCTCCGGCAACCAAGCTGTGAGTGTATCCACCATCATCAAGTTCGAAGCCCTCGCAGTACAGTTCAGTCAATCCACCGACATAGTAGGTGTAGGGATTGATTTCTCCCCCCCTCGGTGCGCGAGACACACTGGTCTCGCCGGTGTCGATCTCAAAATAGTATGACACCACCGTGCCTTCGGGCTGCCCAGGAATGGCCCCCATGAGGGTCTCTTCATCCGCAGTCATCGACAAAGAAGACCAGCTTTGTCCTCCATTGGTGCTGAAAACAACCTCCGCTGAACCGAGGGTGGAGTCGGTGCACTGTGGCGCCATATTGACCGCCTCTACCGACAACTGCACTTCGGCATTTGCCTCTTGAGATGCGAGCTGGTCATGCATCAAATGAAACAACCCGCCGTCTCCACCCGGCCCAAGACCGTGAAGACCAAACGCCTCAATAATGGTGCAGGAGTTCGGTGTTCCATCTGCGAGATTACCATTGTCGTCATCGGCGAGAATGAACTCGTCAAATGATTCGGGAATGGTGGGTCCCGCCTTGGTCGACTCGACCAACAGTCGATTCACCGTAGTGTAGGCCTCATCCTCACCCAGTTCCTCTTCGAGCAAACCCCACAAGTCCCACACAGCACCGGCGAAAATAAGGCCATCCTGGTGAACCTCGTTGACCCAGTCATCGGGGTAGACCCGGTTGGGGCCAACGTCTCGGATGGCCTCACCATTCACACCGAAATACGGCGAGATGAGGGGATCTCCCGTGTTGAGAAAAGCAATCGCATCCGCGATTCCTTCTGAAATTGAACCATCAAACTCTCCGGATGTCAGGCTGTAATAGTGAAAGCCGTGACCCCATTCATGAAAGTTCACATCGGCAATGCGTCCCGTATTGTTGCAGCCACCGCCTTCACGCATGAAGTTTAGGTCGCCATCAAAGTACGCATTGCAGTTCTCGTCGATGTTTACGTACACATCGAGACGGTTGTTGAGAAAACTAAGGTCAGGCGCGTGCTGATACGCCCAGTCTCGGATTTGATGCTGAAAAACATAGGCGGACAACTCTGCTTGACTGGCATCGGATTCAGTCAGGAGTACTTCACCCTCAACACCTGGAAAGATCGCATTGTCGCCGCCCTGGTTGCGTACGCGGACAAACTCTCCAAACAAGTCTCCTTCCAGCGCCCCATCAACATCCAGTTCCCAAACACCATCCGTATCTGCGTACGTGATGCGGTCTTCGGTACCCACACGCAGCCCCACCAAGGGCGAAACCTCCAACTGTCCATCGACTGTTCGAACGTCATGCTCCGCTGAAACCATCCCCGTTCCGAAGCGAACCTCGTTGTGAACATTGATCAACTCGCCGGTGAGCGCATCGACAAACGAGACCCAGTGGCCCTTCGGAGTCTCGGTCTTGGAGCGGACGGTCCACACCAACTTCGGAACGAGGCTGTGACCATTATCGATGGGCAACACTGCAAGCTCAACGGACTGATCTGTGTGGACACCATTTCCAGCCGGGCCCGATGACATGGCGATCTGGCTCGCATATTTTGCATCGATGCTGGGCACAACAGGCATGCTCATCGCCGATGGGTGAGTGTCAACCCCGAACATCACCAGGCGACCCTGCTTGATGCGCACCGTTAGGCCCGCACGCCAAACCTTGATGTCTGTACCCGGAATCACCTCGTCAAACTGCAGCATCCAAGTGTCTGTGCTGCGCACATAGCCCGACCGACCCATCCTCAACGCTTTCATGGGAACACCCAAAAGCTCCACATGCGCCGAAAAGAAGAGGCGAACCGATGCCTCAACTGAATCGAGATCCGTCAACGAATGAAGCGGTACTCCAGGCCCCCACGCCCGGACGATCCCACCGGTTCGCTCATCAAACCGAGCGCGCCAATCATCCCCTTGTGCGTCCAGGAAATTTTGCCAGCGCGGAGCATTTCTCAGCCGCGACTGTTGCTCTTTGTGAAACCGGAGGACTCGGCTGGGTTCGGTACCAATGTAAATCGAAGGATCCGGACGAAGCGCCATCACAGGCAGTGCCATCAACCACAAACCAATCATCTCGACCTCCAACAACCCGACTCTAAAAAAAAGCAAAGCGTTCAGTTCTTATGGTGGGTTGACTACACTCCGTATGTAAATGGGAAAAGCACAACAAAACAGCTTCTTTACAGGAGCGTTCATGGCACTCCTGGCCATGAGTCCAGGGTGTATTCAATCAGAAGCGCCCCCACTCGAACAGGTGCGAACCCAGGATCTACCTTCGCTTCCCAACGCTCTTCCGACAGCCACACTCCCCCGATCGAGCGCAAAAAAGGCACGCAATTTGACCTTGGCGATCGTCGGTGAGGTTCGGGGAGAGCTTGAGCCGTGTGGGTGTCCAACTTTGCCCTTCGGTGGATTTGAGCGCAGAGACACCCTGCTCAAACAACTGCGCGCCCAAGGCCCTGGGCCAGTTTTTCATATTGATGCCGGCGATATGCTGATCAAGGGCTTCTCCACCCGTCGTGCAGACGATGTGGTTCGTCGCGCAAAAGAAATGCTTCGGTTGAGTCTGTTGGTGGGCGTGGATGCATGGGTGCCTGGACCCAGCGATCTCATGGCTTTGCCCATCGACCAAATGAAAACGGTCTCCGGACCGCCCCGCGTCAGCGCCACATGGCGGGACGGTGAAGGACAACTCGTCTTTCCTCCGAGTCTCGTCCTCAAAAAAAATGGTCTTCGGATAGGCATGATTGGAATCAGCGCGCCGCCCCCGAGCGAATCGGGCGTGGTGGGCTCTGATCCCATCGCTTCGGCAACCCAAGCCTTGACCACCCTCCCCAATGATGTGGACTGGGTCATCGGTGTGGGCAATATCGCGGATGCAGATGCCCATACGCTGATGGGCGCAGTTCCTGGGATCAGTGCCTTTTTCAGCACCCAGGGCGAGGTCTACTCGGATCCTCCGGAAGACAATGGAGCAAGTCCCGTTATCGAAAGCCCGGATCGGGGCCGGTACCTCCAGGTGATTCACACACGGCTGGGCACACATGCCGGCGAACCCCTGTTGCTTCACCCTGATCGGGTCGAATGGCGAGCCAGACTGTCCGCGGTCCGTCGACAAGAGACCGATCAGCTCGATGCGGTGGGCTCGGGTCGCAACCTTGGACTGGTAAACACTGTCCCACTGAGCGCTGAATTGGACCACTCGGGTGCCGTGTCGGATCGCCTGGCCACCTACCAAGAAATCCGAAGAGAGACCGCGGCCAAACGAGCCACGGAAGTCAACCCGCATGTGCAGGCATACGCCTCATCTGGCGCTTGTGTGAACTGTCATTCCGATGAGTTTGCGCGCTGGACCCTGTCTGGACATGCTCGAGCCTGGCGGGCCTTGCTTGAGCGTGATGCGACCAACAACCCAGAATGTGTTGCCTGCCATTCAACAGGCTTCGGAGAACCTGGAGGTCTGGGGGAACTCACCGCCAAAAACATTCGGAAGTTCAAAGGGGTGCAGTGTGAAGAGTGCCACGGCCCCATGAAGGGTCACCCCAACGATCCGCGGGCCAAAGCCACGCCCGTCACAGAACAGGCATGTTTGCGATGCCATGATGAAGCAAACAGCCCCGACTTTAACTACGAACACTACCTTCAACAGGCCACTTGTCAGGGGGGATCGCCTTCCATCTTGCCCACGCCACCCGATGGGCCGTAAGTCGACTTACCAAGCCGCCAAGAATCGATCGACCTCTTCGCGCTCCAACTGACCGAGCGACATATCTAGACACTCGCTGCAGATCTCGACCCCATTGTAGCTGTACACGCCCCGGGCTTCGAATGCGGTACGTGAACACAAAGCACACACCGAATGTTCGGGGGCCTCGAGGGTTCGGCGGTGCTGTCCAACTTGAATCACACAGCGATCACAAATGACCGCTTGGCTTCCAGCCATCAGGTACGAGACCTCTGCAGAAGCCCGACCACAGGTACTGCATCGGGTCGCCTCATCATTCTCCACCATGCGGGGAGCCGTATCGGTGGTGGGTGGAACCACATAGCGAAGCAAGCGGTCGACCTGCGTCGTCCCACCCTTGGCTGAGGCCTGCGATGCGAGCTTCGCTGTAGCCACAGGCTCGCCATACATCGCCAACGCTGCCCACGCCGCAGTCGATAGATCTTGATCGGCCTGCTCCGCCCAGCGGGCCAACAACCCCTTACCGGACGTACTGCGTCGTACACCAATCGCGAGCAAAAGGAGTGCCTGATAGGCCCGGGCACGCCGACGCTCCACCGTGATGTTTTCACGATGAGCGGAGACATCGTCCGCCGGACCATGCCGGTCCACAGCGGCTTTCTTGATGTCGGCCTCTTCCAATTTCAGGCCGGCAGTCAGCACGGGCTCCGGCAATACCGTGGCCGCAGAGAGGGCCTCTAAGCCCAAGCCGGGGCCATAATGTTTGTCGGGATCCCGAAGGCGAGACGAAGCCGCATCCGCAACCGCACCGAGCACCATGGTGCATGCAGACTCCCACAACTGAAAGCGCAACCCTTCATCTTGGGTACGGTCAATCGACGCAAGCACATGGGGGAGCATCGATGGGCCAACATCTCGGATTTCTTCCAGCACCGTCCCAATTCGCTCGCGGGTCACCGCGCGGGCATCGACTTTGCCACCGGGCGGCAAACGATCAAAGGTACCCACCTCGACCTCTAAGGCCTTTACCAACCAACCAGGGTCTTGAGTATGGCGGCGTGTCCGTACCATTTCCACATAGGTGGGCATGTGCTCAGGATGGTCCGCGAGGGTCTCGCGAAACACCTTGGTGGCCTCCATGGGATCACCCTCTTCCAACAGGGTACAGCCGAGGGCATACCGTGCCTGAAGGTGCTCAGGATCGATCAATAATGCCTTGTGGCATGCTTCACGCGCCCGAGAAAACTCACCCATCTGAAACCAAGCCATGGCCATTCGGGCCAACACATTGGTGTCATCCGGCCGGTCTCGTAGATACTGCCGAAAGTGTTGAATCGCGTTGTTGTACTTACCGGTCTCATAGGCCACAAGGCCCAAGTGGTACTTGGCCACCGGCGCATGATCGGGGTTCTCTCGAAGCCGAATAAAAAAGCGTTGCGCCTCCTTGCTCCGGCCGGTTCGCATGCAACACACGCCCATGTCCCGAAGAATTCGAGGATGCTGATCGGGCGAGGGGTCAAGCCCCATGGAGCGAACCAAGTGGTACGAGGCGCGCTCCAACAGTCGGCGCTGGGACCGAACTTCAGCCAAGGCAAGCAAGGCACGACCCAACAGCAGGTGGGTTTCCCATGCTTCCGATGCCATGCGACACGCGGCTTCATAGTTCCGCACCGCTTGGCCCAGATTATTTCTTAGTTCTTCCAAGGCACCGATGGCCAAGCGAAGGTCGGGACGGTCCGCCTCGGCCGAGGATGCCTGATTGAGGTATTTGGCGGCAGCGTCGGGACGCTCCATGCCCACCAAAGCGGCACCCGCAACAATCAAGGCCGATACCGAAGTCGGATCTTCTTGCAACACCCTTCGCGCCAAACTCAGCGCCTCATTGCAATCCGTTTCACCACCGCCATGCATCCATCCCCGAGAAAGTAAGCACTGGCTTAATTCCAGACGCACGTCGTCGTTCTCGGGCTGTGCCTGAGTCTGTTCCTCGAGTTTGGATATGGTCCAATCGAGCTTGGCGTGGGGAAAAACTGCGGAAGACATGGGGATCGTCTGAAGAGGGGTCACTACAACCCTAATACATCCGGCGATACCCGCCATACATGGCTCAAAGTGATACGCAGCCCATCATGAATCCGGAACTCGCCGTCTACCGCCGAGAACGTGCCGTACGCTGGCTCGTTCCCCTGTTTCTGTCCTCAGGGGCCACGTCACTCGTGTATGAAACCGTATGGGAACGTCAGCTTCATCTGGTGTTTGGAACCAGCCAGGTGGCCGTATCAACGGTTTTGGCGGCATTTATGACCGGCCTTGCCTTGGGTGGGTTTGGCGGCGCAAAGTGGGCCGATAAATTTGAACGACCCATCCGCGTCTATGCGGGCCTTGAACTGTTGATTGGACTGTATGCCCTAATTTTTCCAGTGCTCGTAGAGGGTGTGGCACCCATCTATTTGGGGTTTCATCAGATTTTTGACCCCTCGCCCACCATGTTTGGCGCCTTCCAATTCTTGTTGTTGGGCGCACTCCTGCTGCCTCCCACCTTCTGTATGGGCATGACCCTACCGCTCCTCGCACGATTTGCGACCACAGACTCGGAAGCCGCAGGTTCTCGAATCGGCACCCTGTACGGCGCCAATACGCTCGGTGCTGTATTGGGGACCGGCTTGGCGGGGTTCTATCTGCTGCCCACCATCGGCCTAAGTGCCACTACATGGTGTACCGCAGGGGGAAACCTTCTTCTCTGTATTGCCGCCCTGTACTTGTCTAAAACTGTCGACGACCTCCCCGAGGCCCCCAAAGACCCACACGTTGATCAACACACTCCCTGGACCTACTCCGCACTCGGGGTTGTGGCCCTCCTTGCCGGACTCTCAAGCCTCTTGTACGAAGTGGCATGGTTTCGGTTGATGGCACTGGTTTTGGGCGCTTCAGCCTATGCGTTTTCAGTGATGCTATTCAGTTTCCTACTCGGGATTGGAAGCGGCGGATGGTTTGGCGGAAGGCTCGCCGATCGACTCTATGAGAAGGGCGGTGTACGGCGCGTACTCCTCGGCTTGGCCTTGGTCGAAGCCGGGGTGGCCGTTCTCACATGGGCGGCCATGTACGGCTATGCCGAGCTTCCGTGGCTCTTTGTCGTGGTCTACGATGTGATGTCCGCCTCCGCCCTGTTTCTGTGGATTGGAAAACTCTCACTGGCCATGCTTGTGATGGTTCCCCCCGCCTTCTTGATGGGTGTGGCCTTCCCGCTTCTCGTGCGGGCTGCCGCGGGAGAATCCATGGCGCTTGGGCGGCCAGTGGGACGCCTGTATGGATGGAATACGGTCGGCGCTATTTTGGGGGCGAGCCTGGGTGGACTGGTGTTCCTTCCATGGCTTTTCGTCCGTGGAACGGTCATTTTGGCCATCAGTATCAACCTCGTCGCAGCGGTCATTGCTTATGCGCGGGCCGAAAAACAACCTGTTCAATCGGCCGCCATCGGGGGCATTGCAGCCTTGATGCTCGGGTGTATTCTCGTGGTCTTTGCCGCACCCTGGAACCCCCTCAAGATGACGGCAGGCACCTACAAGTATGTCTACAATATGGATGACCGCTCTCGAGATGGGGTGCACAACTCCCACGTCAAACCATACGAGCTGATGTACTACGCCGAAGGTCTCTCCAGCGTTGTTACCGTCGCAAGAAACAAAAGCTCTGGGGATGTGTGGCTGGCCAACAACGGCAAGATCGATGCCTCAAGCAAGGCCGACATGCCCACCCAGGTACTCGTGTCTCATCTGCCTTTTCTCTACCGGCCCGAATCCGAGACGGTCATGATGTTGGGACTCGCCGCGGGGTATTCCGCCGGATCCGCCGCCCTTCACCGCAATACAAAAGTGATGGACCTGGTCGAAATCGAAGAGAGAATCATCGATGCAAGTCGGTTTTTTGATGAATGGAACCACCGACCTTTGGACGATCCACGGGTTGTCATGAAGGTCAATGATGCCCGAAACCATCTGAATCTCACGGAAGATGGGCACTACGATTTGGTCGTGGCAGAACCATCCAACCCGTGGCTTACCGGGGTCTCCAATCTATTCACCACCGACTATTTCGAGATGGGCAAACAAAAGCTCAAACCCGATGGCGTGTGGTCCCAATGGATTCAAATCTATGGGATGGACACAGAAGACCTCCGATCACTCTTGGGCACCTTTTCAGACACCTACGCGCATGTTCACCTGTACTCCACCATCAGCGACGCAGACCTGGTATTGATTGGTTCGGATGCCCCCCTCGATATGGATCTGGTGCAGTTTCAGAACCACATCGATGCCAACCCCAAGGTCAAAGAAGATCTCAAACTGATTGGCGTGGATACCGCCACCGATATTCTTGCCCGCTTTCGGCTCGATCGCGAACACCTACAACAGCTCTCTGCCGGCGTAGAACGCAACACGGATGACAACATGCGGGTCGAGTACTCCGCACCCTTGCATCTGTACACCTGGACCGGAGACGAAAACGTTCTGATGCTCGAAAAATCGGTTGGTAAAGTTCCACAGGTACCGTTTGATTCAACCGAAGGCGCACAGGGTCTGATCGAACTCGCGAAGAGCTACGAAAAACTGGAACTGTGGGTGCAGGCGCTGATGTGCCTCAAACAAGCCGACAAGCGAGAACCACGACGACCCGATGTCGAAGCCCTGTACGTACAGTACCAACATGAGCTCTCGAAAGCGTTCAAGGAACAAGAAAAGGACGAGTAAGGAAAGCCGTCAAGCTTCGGCCCTATGACTCGCTCGATTCCTCCGCGAACAACTCATCGATACTCAAGTCTCCGTCATCGAGGATGGTCACACGCTTCCGGCGAATGATCGCCTCAAGCGGCCCGGAGACCACATAGCTTCCGAGCAGAACCACAAAGGCTGTCGAAATTTGGTATTGCACCGCAACCAACAATATCGATGCCCAAAACATGGCGCCGACAATCATGGTTTCGCGAGAAAGGCGCAGGGTCTTCGGTGTCCGGTAGGGCACCGAACTCACCATCAACAAACCAAGAATCAGGGTGAGCACCCATACGTTCCAAGGATGCTCAACACCCATCCGACCAGATGCTGCATGCGCCATCACTGCAGCGGCGACCGTGCCGCCCGCCATGGTGATCGTCAACCCCTCCGAGTAGTCCGCTTTCTCTCCAACATCCGCTTCGCAGTTGAAGCGGGCGAGACGAAAGGCACCACACAGCACAAATGCGAAGGCACCAACCAATCCCCACATACCCAGGCTGTGAATTCCCCAAGCGTACAGCAGAACAGCCGGCGCCACACCAAAGCTCACAACATCTGCGAGAGAATCAAGTTGAATCCCGAAATCAGAGCCCCGACCCGTGATCCGGGCGACCCGGCCATCGAGCATATCGAACACCGAGGCAAACAAAACCATCATGGCCGCTTTGTAGAAGTTGGCTTCTCCTTCCACGCCTGTGGCCAAAACAATGCTGTACATACCGCAGAAAATACCCGCGGAAGTAAACCAATTTGGGGGATTCAAGAAATGCCGGATCATCCAAAACTCCTGAAGGACGCCATCTTTGACGCCCCACAATAGGTTCGAATGGCGTGACAGGCAAGCGACAATCCCACGTCAGCGAACCGCAGTATGCAACGCCACTTCAACATTGTCGGCGTGTTCTCGGGACACCATGGCCGTCCATGTGGCTCCCGATGCCCAGAAAATAGCGTTCGGGGCGATCCCGCGGACGGCTTGGCTCGCCCGAGAACTCACGGCAGGATCGGTGACCACTGCCCGCCCAATGACACTCACGGTCGCGACCGGCAACGCTTCTGTGTCCCAGGTCGACGGGTCCGGAAGGTTTCGACCATCCACCAGTATACGGCCGTCCACCAAATGAGCCCGCACTGCACCCTGAAAAGCGACCCGCTCAGCACCGGAAGGCACCAACCACAGCTCGCAGTCGGCCGCAATCCCCACCACCGGCTCCGATACGGGGCCCGGAGACACCCTTGTCCCACTTCCAGAGGCTTTTTGGGTTGCACCAGCACTCAAGGTGACCCCGTGCCGTGCCGCCTGGTCAAGTGCATCGACCAGCAACACCTTTGAGCCCGCCTGGGCCATCGCCATGGCCGAATCCAAGCTGAGTTCATCCAACCGTTCCGCATCGTGCACAACCCGAGGATCGGCAGAATAAACCCCGTCTACATCCGAACAGATCTCGCAATATTCAGCCCCCAAGGCTGCGGTCAGAACAACTGCAGTGGTATCCGATCCACCCCGACCCAACGTGGTGACTTCACCGGTCTGACTGACCCCCTGAAAGCCAGCAACGATGGCGATCTGGCCTTCATCCAGCGCGCGACGAATTCGATATGGACGTACTTCTATGACCGCTGCAGCCACGTGTTGGGTGTCGGTAATGATGCCCGACTGACTGCCCGTAAATGACTGTGCGGGCTCTCCAAGCTCCTGAATGGCCATCGCCAGCAAGGTCATGCTTACGCGCTCCCCAACACTGATCAGCAGGTCCAACTCTCGTCGACCGGGGGTGGGACTGATTTCGGAGGCCAGTGCCAACAATTCGTTGGTGGTGTTTCCCATCGCAGAAACCACCACGACCACATCCACGCCCGTGCGTCGGGTCTGCACGACGCGCGCTGCTACAGACCGGATTCCCTCCACATCTGCCATCGATGAGCCGCCATATTTCTGCACAACACAAGGCCGAGTCACAAGTTCCTCCTCCCGATGTGCTAACCCCAGGACATGGTAGTTCCCATTCAAGCCATCAGAATCGAATCCCAGTGGAATGGTGCAGCTGTGTCTGCGCGCCACTGGATCACCCTGCACTTAATCGACAGGGGAACGCAGCTCGAAATCCGTGTATCGGCACCCCACTACGGGGATCCTCCCGCACCGAGCACACCGTGTGGCCCCACAGACCGACTGTGGGAACATGAGGTCGTCGAGCTGTTTATCCATGGCAAAAACGATCGATACACCGAAATAGAGTTGGCTCCGAGTGGCCATTTCCTGGTCCTCCAGCTTGCAGGTGTACGGCAAATTGTTGCTTCCAAGCTTCCCATACAGTTCTCGGCCACCATTCATGAAAACCACTGGACAGGCACCGCTTTTATCGACAAAAAACTGCTGCCGGATGCACCGCTCACTGTGAATGCAACCGCCATTCATGGGTGTGATTCAGAGCGAACCTATCTTTCATGGGTCCCCCTCCCTGGTGTGGAGCCCGACTTTCATCAACCATCGTGTTTTCGTCCCATCAACTGGACAACGGACGACCGTTAGCGGATGGTCAAATCGTCGATGAAGATGGTGTTTTCACCGCGGGCCGCCGAATGAAAGGCCGTGACGTCGCGGAAGATGAACCATTTCAAACGCCGGCTGTCAGGCTTTCCGCGGGCCGCAGGTGCATCGGCACGAACAAAATCTTTGAGGGAAATCGACACAGTGTGCCACTTGCCCGCCTTGATCACCTCTACCGGTGCCGTCCAGCGGCGCCCTTCATCGTCTTCGATCAGAACCCGAACGTGGGTCGAGAGCGAATCAGCCCACAGACGCATGGCAAATCGTCCGATCTTGGCACCATCGGTATCGATTCCAAAAATCAAAAAGTCGTCTTCGCCTTCTTGAACCTCAGTACTCCACCGGGCGACCCGACCACCCGGTCCATCGTATACCGACAGATCGTCGTCTCGGCCTCTCTCCCAACCCCGCACCCACGGGCCTGTATTGAGGCGAAACTCTTCTCGATATGGCACAGTACGAACCGCTTTTTCTTCAGCGGACAGGCGACCCAAAAGAATCCGCGCGCGGGGACGGCTGCTTCGATATCCACGGGCCGACTCTAAGCTTTGTTTCGCCCCCGACAGATCGCCCGCGGACCAACGTGCACGGCCAAGCCAGTACAACACGTCGCCGCGCTGCGGATTCTCTTGGGGCAATTGTGCCAACAGGGCTTCATAGACCGCGATCGCTTCGCTCGGTTCACTACCCAGCGCTTGACTCAAACGGGCGTCATACTGAGAAGACCAGTCTTCCGCTCCCCCTGCAAAAACCGGAGCGAGACACACCAGCCAGAGCAAAACGATCAACTCACGCCTCTTCGGCAATAAACTGGTAGCCAACCCCATGAAGGGTGCGGATAAACTCGGGATTTTGTGCATTGTCCCGGAGCTTTTTTCGAACAGTGAGCACGTGTGTGTCCACGGTTCTCGTGGCCACTCCCGCACGATATCCCCAGACCCGCTCGAGCAGGGTGTCGCGAGAAAGAATCAATCCCCGGTTCTCAATAAAGAACTTGAGGAGCGCGGCTTCTCGCTTGGAAAGAGGCTCATCGCCATCGGGATGGTGAATCGCCATATCGTTGGGACCCAGCTCAACTTTTACTTCGCCAAAGTGGTACAGGTAACGGGCGCCACCCACTCGCTTGAGCATGGCACCAATGCGCTTTTCAAGCACCGGTAGAGAAAACGGCTTGGTCACGTAGTTGTCCGCACCCGCATCAAATCCGATGATTTTGTCTTCTTCACTGGTGCGTGCAGTCAAGAATAGAATCGGACGATCGAAGCCCGCCTCCCGCAGTGCCGCACAGATCTCAAATCCATTCATGCCGTCTGGGCCCGCGGGTCCTTCTTGCAGCATCACATCCAGTACAGCCACATCGGGCTGATACTTTTCTTGAACTTCCAGTGCTTCTTCACCTGTTCGCACACCGTGAACCACGTGGCCCTGGCGCTCGAAATACTTGGTCAACGTTCCGAGTACCTCGGTTTCGTCTTCTACGAAAAGGATGCGTGCCATTTTATGCTCCTTGGCGGTCCACAGGATCCCCGACCCAAGCCGGAAACCACAGGGAGAAAGTACTGCCCTCTCCAGGGCTGGATACCACGTCTACAGCACCATTGTGCGCAGATACGATGTAGAAGGTAATGGCCAAACCGATTCCAGTACCCTTTCTTCGACGTACTGAAGCGTCGCCGCCCCGAAAAAACGGTTCGAAAATTTGCTGTACATCTTCCTCGGGAATTCCAATCCCTTGGTCGATCACACGAATCACCACACCACTCTTTTCACGGGCCATCTCGAGTTGAATGGGCTTGTTTTCATCGGAATATTTGGCCGCATTACTCAAGAGATTGATCACACACTGCGCGATCGCATCCTCATCATGCGCAACCACGGGCAATTCACGGCCAATGCGGACATAGAGATCGCGCTCCACCAGCTCGACCGAGGATTCCACCGCCTCGATGGCCGCTTGTACCGTGGTGCCCAGGTCCCCTGGAAGCAAGGCATACGTTTTCGCGCCCCGCTCGATGGCCGAAAAGTCCAGCACATTGTCCACCAAACGAGACAACCGTTCTGATTCACGCACAATCGCATAATAATCGGACTGACGACCCTCTTCTGTGTCGGTAAGCCCCAACATTAAACTCTCCGCTTTGAGCCGAATCTGGGTGATCGGTGAACGAAGCTCGTGAGATACATTCGCCGCAAAGTCGGCCTTCATTCGTGCGCTATCCAGCTCTGTTCCCACCAATCGGACTGTGGCCATCGCACCCACACCAATCATGGAGATCGCGAGCACAATAATGCCGATTCTGCGGTTTCTCCGAGTCCGAAGATCGTCCGCGAGGGCCGTGGCATCCCGCGGCATGAGAACCATTGACCAACCCGTCAGCCAAGGAACCAAAGACCGGCGAGTAAGCACGCTCTCCGACGCCTCTCTTCCAGGTCGAAGCAATCCCGCCCGAACCGGCGATGGCGAAGGAACCAGGGTCTCTGCCAAATTTCGGGCATCGGCCAATACCGTGTCTTGATCGAGGCCAAAAGCATACAGATCCTCGCCCCACCAGGTCAGCGCCCACAAGCCACGGTCACCGGATATCCAGCGCATCTTTCCCTGATCGACGCTGAGATTCCGCTGTCCGGCCAAAATGCCGTCGAGCTCGGGAACCAATTGCTCCGCCCAATACAGCATTCGCATGCGATCATCGATTCGCTCACGGGTCGCGGCCACCCATTCTGAATCTGCAAGCGGTTCGAGTTGGGACAGGGCCCGGTGGGCGATCGCGCCCTCGCCAGCCCGCCCAATTGCCCACCGGCGGTCGACCATTCGATCCACAAGCGCCCGAAGAGACATGGCTCCATCCATCGGGTTTTGGCCGAGTTGCCGCTCCGCCAAATAGAGATCCACAAGATCGGCCATCCGAAAGCCCCATGGGTCTCGAACATCCCCGTACTGGCGCTTCACTTCATCAAACAGGCCCCATCCATCGCCGGCTCTCCCGTTTTCACTCAGTAGACGGGCCCGATCAAAAATCAGACGGGCCCGACTTTGTGCCGACAGCACATTTCGGGCCGCACGAGAGTACAGACGCGACACAATGGCCACATCTTCTCCGCGGCGGTCTGCCGATTTGGCACGGCGAATATCTGGATCAAATAGATATTCCAATGGCTCGATAGACCGTTGTTGACCCCGATAAAATGGGGCTTTAACGACCAAGTCCGAGTCCAATTTCAGAGCAACCAAAACGTTGGGGTGCAGTTCCTGGGGGACTTCAAGGGGGCTTCGGCCGGCCTCAAGTCGATCGATCACGGCTTCTTCAAAAGCCGTAAAACCGCGCTCATATTGAACCAAAAATGAATCCGCGGCACCCTCAGCCTGGTTCTTCACGTCATCAATTACAGCAAGTTCTTCACCCTGAATGGACGAAATTCCAAAGTACGCCAGCAACATAGATGGCATCAAAATCATGGCCGAACCCAACAAGATAATCTTGAGGGAGCGACGCAGACGCAGGGCGTCTTCCATGGCCTTGACCTGGCTCAATCGGGAGCGCATGGTCCAGCGCAGAAAGCGGACAAATAGGCTCTGATTCGGATCTGTGCGTTTGACGGACATTGTGGGCATCATAAGTCAGTCCGATGAAGGCGTACCGAATCGAACATCATGGGGGACCGGAAGTCTTGCAGTTGATCACACTTCCTGACGCGTCTCCAAGCCCTGGAGAAGTGGCGGTTCGTGTCTCTCATGTGGGCCTCAATCACCTGGACATTTGGGTTCGCCGTGGCGTTGACTCCCATCATTTTCCCCTGCCGTTGATACCCGGGTCTGATGTGGTAGGTACCCGTGAAGACAATGGCGAAACCGTGGTTCTTCATCCTGGTTTCGGCTGCCTTAATTGTTCTGTGTGTGCTTCAGGCCGCCACGATCTCTGTCGCCAATACGCCATTCGGGGCGAAACCGTGAATGGTGGCATGTGTGAACGGGTCGTCGTTCCTGAAACCCACCTCATGCCCTGCCCACTCCCTCCCGAGCAAGCAGCAGCGCTGCCACTGAGTTTGCTGACCGCATGGCATATGCTCGTGGGGCGTGCCCGCATCCGACCTGGCGAGAATGTATTGATTCAAGCCGGTGCATCCGGGGTTGGGTCATTGGCCATTCAAGTGGCCAAGCTTCATGGGGCCAACGTCGCCGTCACTGCATCCACCGAAGAAAAAAGACGCCGATGTCTTGAACTCGGTGCGGACATCGCCTGGCACTACGATGACGTCCGCAGTGAAGCCCGAAAATGGACCCAAAAGAAGGGGCTCGACATCGTGGTCGATCATGTGGGAACCGACACGTGGCGAACCTCTGTGGGAGCGCTCGCAAGGGGCGGGAGGTTGGTCACCTGCGGAGCGACCACCGGTCACGAAGCCACCATCGATCTACGGGTCCTATTTTTTAAGCAAATCAGTCTACTCGGAAGCACCATGGGTAGCATGGATGAAATGCGTGAAGCCTGGGCTGCAGTCACCCAAGGCCTGATTCGACCCGTAATCGACTCTATTCTACCCATGAGTCAGCTGGGTCGAGCCCACGCCCAACTCGAGGCCCGGGCCGTGGTGGGTAAAATCGTCGTGGAACAAGACCTATGAGGAAGATTGTCAGTCTCGTTGCTGTCTTGGGCTGTAGTGCACCCAACCAGAACAGCTCCATCAAAGATGCTTCGGAGTCCGAGGACGGCTTGTGCGAAACCGAATTTCACTATCAAACGGATGGCCAACCCGATGGGGTTCAGCTCGCAGGAGACTTCAACGACTGGGCGATCGATGAGCAGCCAATGGTTGAATGGACCCCGGGCCAATGGTCGACCAGTATACGACTACAGCCTGGTTCATACGCATACCAGTTCATCGAATTTACCGCCTGGGAATATGACGGAGCTCACCTGTGGACCTGTGATGACGATGCCATGCTCGCTGTCTGTGATGGCCCCACAGTCCACGACCTACAATGGGGACAAGACTGCACACCGGGACAATCCAATTGCAACAGTCTGGTCGAAGTCGAGGACTGCTCGATTCCGCACATCGAGGTCACAGAGCTTACGATTGACAGAGACCGGATTTCTGCCCGTGGGAACATTCTTTCTCGAAACGATCGGCCAACAACGGTGAACGCTTCTATCGACGGAGTCGACGTCAACATTTCAACGGATGGGCCCATGTTCCACGTGGAACATTCAGGGCTTGAGGCGGGGCACCATACCCTTTCTCTCCGCGTAGAACTGGAGGATGGAGCCGCGGTACACCCCATGGAAATTCCATTTTGGAATGATGAATGGGTCCCCGAAAAGGCGATTATCTACCACGCTCTGATCGATCGGGTCGCCAATGGAAATCCCGACAATGATGCACCGGCAAACACCACTCATTCGATTACGGATTGGGCGGGCGGTGATTTGGATGGATTGCTCAAAGCCCTGCCCTACTTGGACTCGTTGGGCATCAACACCATCTGGATTTCGAATCCTCAAACGGCCCCACACGGAGCATGGCCCGGAAACTGTGATGCCACCTATTCGGGCTACCACGGCTTTTGGCCGAGCGACTGGAACACCGTTGACTCTCACTTGGGAGATGTAGACACCCTCGACCGCTTTATCGAAGCTGCTCACGACCGCGGAATGCGGGTTTGGATGGACTGGGTCGCCAACCACGTCCACAGCGAGCATCCTGTAGCCGATCGTAGCGAGCAATTGCATCCCCAAGCGATCTGCCAGGATGTCGATTGGGAGGGCGTCTCAAACTGGGATCGAATCCCTGAAGAATGCTGGTTCACCGAATACCTGCCCGACCTCGATCACAGTCAGCCCCCCGTGATCACCTCTGTTGTCGACATGGCTGTCGAGTGGGCGAGTGCGCGAAAGCTCGATGGACTGCGGGTCGATGCTGCAAAGCACATGTCTCATGCGGTTCTCTTCAATCTTCGGACCCAAACAGAGCGGGCCCTCTCTCCACCGGGGAGTGACCGTGTATTTCCACTGATCGGAGAAACCTTCGATGAAGCGCCACTGATCAATGCCTACATCGGACCCGACCAACTGCACGGTCAATTCGACTTTCCCTTGTATTGGACAATCCGCAGCGCTTTTGTCCATGACACCGCATCGGTCGGATCGGCTGTACGACAGGCGGCGGCCATGGAAAGCAACTACCCGGGCGGCATGATGTCCACCTTTTTGGGTAACCTCGATGTGGGCCGTTTTCTGACCGAGGCACACGAATACAGCACCGATGTCTGCCCCGATGGAGACCTTCGACAAGCCGGAGCCCCCGAAGATGGACTGGCGTTTGACCGACTCCGGCTCGCCTGGACCCTCCTCTTCACCCAGCCGGGAATGCCCATGGTGTACTACGGCGATGAGCTCGGCTTGCCCGGATACGGAGATCCAGACAATCGCCAGCCCCTCAGTTGGCACGATGTCGACCTCACCGAGAATGATGCACACAGCCTTATCGAGACCCTCCCCCCGGGACCTGCGCGGGTACTCCAAACCGTCACTGCGCTCACCGCTGCACGCTCGAATCACCCCGCATTGCGGGGAGGGACCCAAGTAGAATGGTGGAATGGTGGAGATGGTCTATATGCCACCGCGCATGTACGCGATGATGACCAAGCGATCGTTGTGCTCAACCGCACCGACACAGAACAGTGGTTGGACAATGGGCTTCAGTTCGCGGGACTCAACGATGGAATCTGGACGGATCTGCTGAGTGACGAGCAATTTGTGGCGAACGACGACCGACTGATCGTCTCCGTTCCGGCCTACACTCCTCGCGTCCTTGTACTCAAGGATTAAAGAACCTTCATGAACGTCATCTGGTCAATTTTGCTTCTCATCAGCTGCGCTTCCGAGGACTACCCTCGGATGTATGCAACTTTCGACAAGGCACCTGGCCTTTCTTGGTCAGCCATTGAGAACATGGACCACATGGGTCCCACCATCATTGATGGCGGGGTGAACTTTGCCGTGTATTCCGAGAATGCCGATCGGATTGAGCTCTTGTTGTTTGAGGACCCGGAGAGCGATCTTCCGACCCTGCAGCTGGAATTGGAGCCCCGTGGAGACATATGGAACGGGTTTGTGGAAGGGGTGGGGATCGGCCAGCACTATGGCTACATCGCATGGGGACCGAACTGGCCGCATGACCCCGAATGGATTCCCGGGTCCACCACAGGTTTCCGCTCCGATGTGGACCAATATGGCAACCGCTTTAACCCCAACAAACTCCTGTTTGATCCCTGGTCCAAAGCACTACATAGAGACCACGATTGGTCGAGAGGTTCGACCGCAAGTGGACCACAACGGGCCGAAAGCACGTGGGGTGCCGGCGCCAAGAGTGTGGTCGTGCAAAGCGAATACCGCTGGTCGGATGAAGAATCGACGTGGCGGGCTGCGCGCAAGGATGGGAGCCTCGAGGGCCACGACTGGAATGAACTGGTGCTGTATGAGGTTCATCCCAAGGGATTCACAGCCAATCAAGCCTCGGGCGTCGATCATCCCGGCACATTTTCTGGCTTTGGTCAGATGGCCCCCTACCTCGCCGATCTGGGCATCAATGCCGTAGAGATCATGCCCATTCACGAAAAGCCATTGGACGGCGGATACTGGGGCTACAACAACCTGAGCTTCTTTGCACCGGAACACAGTCTATCGGCCGATGCCAATGCCAGCGGACGGGTTGATGGCGTCCTCGATGAGTTCAAGTGGATGGTCGATCAACTCCATCAACACGACATCGAGGTCATCATCGATGTCGTCTACAACCACACAGGGGAAGGCGGGCTGTGGAGAGAGCGCCTGTTTTTCGAGACCTTCGATGAGGCCACGGCCGTCAATTTTGATCCCAAAGAGGTGGCGGGATTGTACAGCTATCGCGGCCTCGACAACGCTTCTTGGTATGCACTCAGTGAAGATGGCCAAACCTACTGGAACAACACCGGTGTCGGAAACCAGCTTCGTCCCAACCACAGACCCGGTGAGCGACTCATCATGGATTCCCTTCACTTTATGGTGGAAGAGCTCCATGTGGATGGGTTTCGATTCGATTTAGCGGGGATTCTTGGGGAACAGGACCTGGACTTCAACAGTCCTATCGCAGTGGAGAACACCATCCTTCAGACCATTGCCGATGACCCCATCCTGCAAGCCAACAATGTCCGGCTCATCGCAGAGCCGTGGACGGCAGGAGGAACGGGGCCCGGTATCGGGGGCTTTCCCATGAGCACCGACAACCCCAATTTTGGATGGGGTGAATGGAATGCACACTTTCGAGACTGGTGGCGAGCCTTCGTGAATCACTGTCAGTGGTCGGACATGGGAATGGAATGTCATGGCGATACCGAGATGGATGCACCGGTCTTTGTGCTCAATTCCACAGAAGGCGTTGATGGCGGCTCCGTCTTGACGGGTTCGGAGTCCGTGTACGGGCACAATGGGCGCGCCCCTTTTCACAGCGTGAACTTTGTCACTGTCCACGACGGATTCACCCTGTACGATCTGTTCTCCTATGATGAGCGCCAGAATGAATGTGGGCTCCTCAACCCCAAGTGCTGCAATGACCCGCTGAGCGTCTGGTGCGACACCGAATCGGGCGAAGAACACAACCGCTCACACAATTGGTACAGCGAACCCATGAAGCGCCAGCAGATGCGCAACATGTTTCTCGCCATGTTCATCAGCCAAGGAACGCCCCTGATTCTCGGCGGTGATGAATGGATGCGAACCCAATTTGGGAACAACAATGCCTACTCCACCTGGGCAGACAATGAATGGAATTGGTTTCGGTGGGGAGAATGGCGCAATGTCACGGCAACCCAGCGCCATAGGATGCATGACTTTGTTCGGGAACTGATCCGATTTCGGAGCGAACGCATTGAGCGGCTCAATCCAGCCACATTTGGAGACATGCCCATCGGATGGAAGACCGCTGGAAATACCGACATGACCCCCGAAGATTGGTCCACCCAGCGCCACATGATGATCCATCATTATGCGGAGGCTCAAACCCCCGAATTGTTGGTGTTGATCAACATGGAAAAAGACCCTGTGGAGTTCACCCTTCCTGAGGGACGAGAGTGGGGACGGGTCATCGATACACAAGCATGGTTTGATACGCCCACCAACCCGGATGAACCCCCAGGCAACCTCTCTGAAAACCCCACCCGTGATCCCTACCAATCTTGGAACATCTCCATCGATGAACCCGTGAACGTGGATGGCACATACGGCGCACAAGGCTTCAGCATGGTCGTTTTGGAGCAACAGTGAGCGTGCTTCTTCTTACCGTATTGGCGGGACTATCCACCCCCACAGCCAAGGCAGAGGCCCGTGTGGGTGGATATGCACGAATCATGGCCCGACCCGATCTTCAAGGGGGCTCGGGACGGCTTGGATACTGGAATCTCTATGGGCGACTGCTCAACGAGGGCCCATATGCTGCGCTCGATTTTGACTACGATATCCTCGCGCCCACGAACGATGTACAGGGGCCATGGACCACCGTTCACATGCGGGTTGAAGGAGGGAGTGTCCGTGGAGCGGACCCAGGCAATGGTCGGCTGGACAACTTCCGGCTCTCACAGATGTATGTCCTCGCCGGCAATGTGCTCCTTGATCGAGTGACATGGCAAGTCGGCACCTTGGAGCACAGCATGGGTGATCTGGGCCTGTACGACATGCGACCAGCCACCGTCTTCTTTAATACCGTGGGAATGAGCGCAACCTACCGATCCGATGCCATCGAACTGCGGATGGGAGCGGGAGATTCGGGGTACGCACTTCGAACAGATGCCTACAATCCCGTACTCACCGCCGGCGGAACACTGCGGGTGGGACTGGGCGAACACGTTCAACTCGGGGGCGGCGGCCAATGGGGAAAAGAGTCCACCGTTGAAGGCCACATTCACGCACCGTACGACACACCCAATATGACCCACGAAGATTGGGTTCGCGGGGAAGTCCTCCAACGCTTTCGGTCAGAACACCCCATCCACGCGGACCGTTTCCCCGATCCCGTGGCCGCCCAGGCCGAATCGGGACACCTCTTCGGCTACCTCGGCTTCGGAAATCTCGGCCCGCTTTCCTGGAACAGCATCTATGTTCGATGGGAACAGAGCCACCCTGAAGGACCCACGAGCGAAACCTGGAACGAAGAAACCACCGATCTCCATGCTACCAGCCTGACCGACGAACGTTCCTTGCTTCTTGTCGGCAACGAGATGCAGCTCGATGTCATCCCCGAAAAACTCGATGTCGCCTGGGGTGCGTTGTACGGCAACCATACAGACGGAGACAACGACATTGTCCCATCCGATCACGACCGGTGGTATGCCTCCACCGTTCTGCGCCTACAGGTCGCCATCACCCCCACCTTGGGTTGGTTGACCGAAAGCAGCATCGCCCAAGAAGTGTCTCGAAATGGGCGAAATATTCGGGAACACAAAGACTCCATTTTCGCCAACACCCAGGGTGTGCCCGATACCCGGGGGCTTGAGTTTGGAGACACTGACACCCGAACAACCTGGCAAGGAAAGGCCGGCTTGGTCTTCAACCCGTTGGGTCCAGGTATTTTCTCACGACCGAGTTTACGGCTCCTGTATGGACTGCAGCATTCCAATCAAAACAACGCGTTTTCAAATCATTTTGTGACCACCCTCGATCAATACAGTGCATTTGGTGCTGTCGAACAACACTGGCACCACATTCTCGCGATGGAGGCAGAAGCATGGTTTTAATCCTGGGACTTCTTGGATGCTTGGCCGCTCATGCACCTCTTTCTGCTGAGTCACCCGTTGCTGTGACCACCATGATTACGCTCAGCAATCCTGAAGCTGGAGAACCCATCACACCCGCTGGGGATGTGATGACCACCATCGCGGCCGGGCTGATGGCCCGGGGATGGTCGCTTCAGTCCGTGGCCGATTCCTCCGGTTTCCAAACACTCAGCACCCACCAACGCCGCACGCGATGGATGATGGAGCAGGCGGAGACGCCCCTCTCTGTCCTGATTGAGGTGGAGACACGGCCCCGCAGCCAACTCGGGGGTCGATACCAATGGGTCGTCAACGCCACGATCACTGTGGTGGGCCCCCATGGAGACACCCTCCTCCACCATGTTCGCCTCCCCACAACCTTGCCGCACATTCACCTCGGTGAAAACGACGCCCTACACGCCGTTGCGCGCCGACTTGCTACCCACACAGCGACTCAAATTGAGCGATACCAAAAGGGCGGCGAATAATGTGGTTTTCACTCCTTCTCTCGACCGCTCATGCCACGCCCCACATGGACAGTATTTACCTGGTGATGGTGGACCGTTTCGCAAATGGGAATGAAGCCAACGATGACCGTATCGATGTGAAAGACCCGGTGGCTTTTCATGGGGGGGATCTGCAAGGGGTCCTTCAACACCTCGATGACATTGAATCCCTGGGTGTCGACACCATTTGGTTGACCCCCATCACAACCATGCGCACCGATAACATCGGTGTTCACGGGGCTTTTCATGGCTACTGGGTCGCCGACGGTCGAGCGGTCGAGCCGCGATTTGGCAACACAGCCGATCTCATCAACCTCAAGAAAGAACTTCAGATGCGGGGCATGAAGCTCATGCTCGACATCGTGTTGAACCATGTCGGCCCCGAGACCCCCCTCACATCCGCACACCCCGATTGGTTTCGCACCCATGGTGACATCACTGATTGGGGAGATGATGCCCAACGCCGTACCCACGACGTCCACGGCTTGCCCGACTTCGACCACGGGCATGTGGAGGTCGCTAAACACCTGCTTAATGATGGAATGCACTGGGCACGCACCGTGAATCCAGACGGGTTTCGAATCGATGCCGTCCGGCACATCGATCGCCCATTTCTGAAGTCCTGGACTTCCACCATCAGCCAGATCGGAGATCGGGTCTTTGCCGGCGAGGTCTTCGATGGAAACCCGATCACCGTGGCCCGAGAGGCGGCAGCCACGGGGTTGACCCATACATTCGATTTCCCCCTGTATTACGCGATCACGGAAGGCTTCTGTGGCCCGGGTGACCTGCGTAAAATTGCGGCGGTTCTCACCCAAGATCGCACCTATCCCGAGGGTCATCAGTGGATCACCTTCCTCGACAATCATGACACTGCACGGGTTCGAAGTGTTTGCAAGGACAAGACTGAAGCCGCCTTCGCCCTGCTGACCAGCTTGAGGGGCATCCCCTCCATCACCTGGGGAACCGTCAGCAATCAAACGGGTGAAGCCGAGCCCGAGAATCGTGGGGACATGGTGTTTGAACGAACCCCCATGCACAAGTGGATCATGGACCGGCTCGATGAACGCCGTTCGTTTACTCCTCTCACCGAAGGTCAAACCGAGATTCTTCTGGCCGAACAGACCCGCATGCTCATTGCCCGAGTGATGCCAAACGAAGCCATTATCGTCGAGGTGGGTGGCGATGGTTCCGCCCCGACCCTTCCCCCTGAAGCGGGTGAACCCCAGTGGCTTTCCATGGAGGACACTGGTATCCATCGATGGCTCGTCACTCCCGCACCCGGCACAGACTTTTCAGCGTGGACCACACGGTTGACCGAAGAAGAAACGTCTACCCACACCATTGGCATCACAACAGGGGGCGGGCGATTTGTGGCGGGGAGTGACCCGAATATTGGTGCGTGGTCCGTGGAAGGCTCTTTGGGTCCCGGCAGTGTGACTGTCGAACTCCCACAGGGCGGATTTGTGGCCCTTAAAACCATCAAAAAACCCGAGGGAGGACAACCCATTTGGTCGTCTCATCCCGATGAGTATATCGATGTGGATGCCGTGCATGCCTCGGGCGCACCCTTCAAGTTGACCCAGTAAACACGACCTCAGCAGACAATAGGATTCCCCGTTACGGGGGCCAGAACAGGAGAAGACATGGCGAGTGGAAGTGCAAAAGCAGTCTACGCAGCAATCGGGGCCAATTCCGTGATCACCGTGACCAAATTGAGTGCCTTCGCATTCACGGGTTCGGGGGCCATGCTGTCCGAAGGAATCCATTCCTTCGCGGACGTCCTCAACCAAACCCTCCTGGCATTGGGAATTAAAAAGGCCAAAAAAGGCGCCGATGAGGACCATCCTTACGGCTATGGACGCGACAGCTTTATCTGGGCATTGATCAGTGCCGTTGGAATCTTTTTTCTCGGGTGTGGCTTCACGCTGTACCACGGTGTTCATTCTCTGATGCATCCAGAGAACGTGGCCATCAATCACATTGAGATTGCTCTCGGCGTTTTATTGTTTTCCTTCTTACTGGAAAGCTGGACGTTGATGGTGGCCTACAAAGCGGTGCGAGCTGCTGCAGACGAAATGTCGATCTCGTTTTCTGAATACACCAAAAATGGACCGGACCCCATGGCTGTAGCGGTCTTACTCGAAGATGCCGCGGCCGTCTTCGGTGTCATGATTGCCGCAAGTTGCATCGGCCTGTTCATCCTGACCGGCAACCCCATATGGGACGCCATTGGTTCACTTTTGATCTCCATCTTGCTTGGGGCCGTCGCCATCTTCTTGGTGGTCAAAAACCGAAAAGCGCTCTTGGGACAAAACGTAAACATGGAAGTGCAGCAAAAAGTACTGAACGTTCTTGAGTCGGAACCCACCGTGGAGGCGGTTCACGATGTGAAGGCAACCGTGATGGGGGCGGACAGTTTCCGCTTCAAGGCCGAGATTGACTTTGATGGTGCCGCCATCGCCAAGCGATGGTTGGCGGTACAAGACATGGATCAACTGTTTTCCCAAGCCTCCAGTGACTCCATCGCCTTCGAAGCGTTCTTGGTGGAGTACGGAGAGCACATTTGTAGCGCATTGGGGAACGAGATTGACCGCATCGAAGAGCAGATCAAAGAACGGGTACCGGGTGCGGTCCACGTAGACCTTGAGGCCGATTAATGACCACTTCCTGTGATTTGGCCGACAGAGCATGTGAACCCTGTCGCGGAGGTGTTCCTCCCCT
>Ga0315320_10000142_pt1 | contig 56374 bp, 38 predicted proteins | sample M140m21515metaG_FD_203458 | JGI IMG/M metagenome (GOLD analysis project Ga0315320, IMG submission 203458) | Ammonia-oxidizing marine archaeal communities from Monterey Bay, California, United States - M1 40m 21515 | ecosystem: Environmental > Aquatic > Marine > Coastal | place: USA: California... | reverse complement strand
AACCGCGCAGTAGCGTGTTAGAATCGGGGGCCGCTTTTGATGGGCAATCTCACGCTGTGACTCTGCCCGATTTCGATAGTCATCAGGGACCAGTCATACCGGCATCAGGTTAGATCCGCTGGCGACCTGGAATCTTTGCGTCCCCCGTAGATTCCATAACAACACCGTGGCTATTCCGAATCAAAACTCGGCAAGCTTTGCAACGCCCATTGCCGGGCCATTTCGACCTTCTCAGCTTGAGGGCCATGAAGCATCAGAAGGCCTTCAGCACCGCCGACGATATCAAAAACAGCCTCGACTTCTTCATCGGTGAGCAGATTCTTTGCTTGGTACATCCGCACCTCAGCCAACGTTCGTAAAGATCGAGACTGGGGACTGCCGACCAAGGCCTCAACACGACGCCGAGCGATTTCGGGCGTCAGAGAAGGCAGGTCGGACACGATCGCTTGTCGATCAATGAAACTGAACAACGAACCCAGTTGTGCCAAAACATAATCTCGCTCGGTTTGACGCCCCGCTCGCGTCATCTGAGAAGCCTCAACATTCGACAGGCCCCTAGAAACAATTTCCTGTTTACCAGTGGCGACATTCATGAGCCGGCAGCGGGATGTATTTTTCACGAAGTCATTTCGGCCGGCTTGTAACACCACCTCAAAATGGAGCAGCAAATCCACGTGCGCGGCTCTGGCGCTTGGCATAATGTCTGCGGTGTCTCCTTCCCCGAGGAAAATGATCCCAGGCTGCCACATGGCCATTGGCTGGCCGGCGTCCATCAGCAGTTCATTAACACGTCCACCAACGACATGCGACGAACCAGAGGCTGCTGCACCATTACGACCACCACCGTTATCAACTGGTGGCGGTGGAGCGGTAGTCGTCGAAAAGAGTGGCCCGAAAGCTCCACTTTGAAAACGTTTTCTGAATTCCTCGCCAACCACAGTGGCAACCAGCCCGAGGCTTTTGTCAAACACAACGCGTGCTTGGTCACTCAACATTTTCCTCGCTGGAACGGAGGGGACTGCCGAACTAGCGGCTCCACCTTGAGGGCGTCCTGATCCTCTCCCGTAACCTTGTGCCATCCCCATCTCATCGCCCATCTCATCGCCCATCTCATCGCCCATCTCCATGCCTTCGTTCATGCCCTCATCCATGCCTTCATCCTCGAGCAATCCACCGAGCTGTCCGCCACCAGGAAAACCGCCACCAGGGCCTCCGGAACCAAATCCGCTTGCGTTGAGGTCACCACCACGGCCACCACCACCTCCGGGTGCTCCAAGACCGCCACCGCGAGAGCGTCCTCCAGCGGATGTTGCCCCCTCTTTGATCGGTTGAGGGTCACCAGTGATATCGCCTCGGATCGCCAACGAAACACCCCAACGAATATTCCAGACGGGACGACGCAGCAAAGCGTTGTATTTCACAGTCTGCAGGGCAACCAATGCATCGCGTTCTTCCACTGTCATGTGACCGAACATCAAGGCGAGAGCCAGAGGATGATTTCCAGCTTTGAATGCATCCTCAGCGTCCCGACCGAGAAACGGTCCTGAGTCAGCTACCGCCGCCTGTGCTGGTGCAAATAGCGGTGAGAAACTGAGCTGATCCCGTAAAGAGGCAAACGTAGCTCCGTAGACGTCCATCGCATCAGCTTGTGGCGAAGAAACCATCGCCCTTGAGCCAGTGCCACGGCCGCTCCCACCGTCATCACCGTACCCATAACCATCATCCCCGACATCGTCCATCTCTTCGTCCATCTCTTCGTCCATCATCTCTTCGTCGCCGCCGTACCCTAGGCCCGAGCCACCACGTTCCTCACGCATTTCCTCCTCGCCCATGTCCTCATCACCCTCCATCATCTCCTCTTCGAAGCCTGACCTTCCGGCCTGAGGGCTTCGCGGCCCAGATGGAGCTTGTGCGGTGGCGTATCCGCTGATGCTGGCCGAAATGGCGAGGCCCAGCAAAAACAGGAAAATTTGAGGCAAGAAGCGGCAATTCAGCGATTCCGAAAGGCTTTTCGCGTCAGTACCGGAGGTTACAGTTCGAAAAACAGACATGTGATTCGAGTCTCAGACGAGGAGGAGTTGTTAGTAGCACGGAGAGCCCTTGACGGCCTCACCCGCGAAGCACGTGGTATTTTGGGCAAGAAATTCCATTCTTCGCAACAGAAGCTCGTACCCACAGGAACCCTGTATGCGTATGATAGTAAGTTCTCAGGCAAAAGGGTTGCTTTTCTGATCAATCAACCGAGCAGATCTTTGGCTAAATTCCTGAGTTTTCCCCCAGCGGATGGGAACTAGTCGGAGCACGGAGCGTCGAACCAGCTCAGTCTATCTAAATTCCGCCTCAACACCCCAGAAAACGATGGCAAAAACCGGCGCCAAATCGCAGAAACGGCGAAGCCACCGTCGTCGACTTCTGGTTGAGCATCTGGGTGACCGTCGGGTGCTAGCTGCCATCACGGGCGCGATTTTCGAGGATTTGAACCACTCTTTCCAACTCGATGCTGGCGACGCAGAGGCGCCGCACCGGTTGGTATACATCGACGCGAATCAGAATACGCGAATTGATGCCGGCGAGCGGTATGCGTTGGCCGACGCTGAGGGCAATTACAAGTTCGATGATGTCGCCGATGGAACGTATGACCTGCGTTTGTACAACGGAACCGACACTCAATTTCAAACTTTTCCTGTGTCCGCAACGCTCGAAGGCCCCGTCTCGGACGTAACAGGCGGCAATCAACTCGCTGCCAATGGCCGATCCCCCATTGCTTTGACCAGCCAATCGATCGTCATTGGTGACCTCGACACGGGTGTGACCTCGGAGATCAGCGTCAGCGATCAACTCACTAAATTCCAGCTTCTGCCGAGCGGAGGCCTGTTGGTGGTCGGCACGGGAGCAGATGGTGACACAGCTTGGCGGGTTGACGCTGCAACTGGCACGAGTACCGCCATCAATTTGGCTCAAACCGATCCTCCAACCTTATGGTCTGACATCGCACTTGATGCCTCGGGAAGAGGTGTCCTGCTCGAGCCCACGATTTCTTCGGAAACAGGCGAAAGTTTACTTGCGATCCGTGAGCTTAACGCCAGCAACGCTCAGGCGGTCTCGGTGTCCGAGGTTTTACAGACTGTCCCGGCTGACGCGGAAGTCATCGCATCGGACGGGGCAAGATCCGTGTTTGCTTGGTCTGACACCGGAGGAACACAGCTATCTCTCTGGAGCAACTCGACGGCGTCCTTCATATCCAGTTCTGATGTCATTGGCTCTTTGACAAGCGAACTCCTAGCCTTCGACGATACTGTCGGCATCATTGCGGTGCGAACAGCCTCTGGGGGTGTTGGCGTTTACGATACTGATGCCAACTTCGCACCTCTGCATGTACTTCCCGGAGCTAGCGGCCCAGTGGCTATCGACGGGGCCAGAGACCTGCTGTTCTCCATCTCATCGAACGACTCCAGGTTGCAACTGTTGAATCTTCGCGATGGATCGCTCATCGCGGACATGGCAATTGATCTCTCCAGCATCGGTCAGGTAAGCAGTCTTGCGGTAGGCGACAAAAACGATTCCATCACCGTGCTGGGGGCTGCGGGAATTACAGAGATTGCCCTTCGCCGAGCAGATGCCCACAAGGTGACGGTGACGAACAATTCGGATGTCGATGAAGTCCTCTTCGGTATTGGCTTGGACGGAACCAACACAGCTCCTGCTTACGATCCCACAGCTCCCATCTTTACAACAAAAGAGGATCGCGGGTTCCTCCGACTTGCTCCCGCGGCACTGGCACAATCAAGCGACGCCGAGGATGACGAATACGTTGTGTTGCAACGTGGGCCTGCCGGAAATGGAGTTGCCATCATCAGTGTCGATGGCATGTTCAGCTACTCTCCCAACCCTGATTTCAACGGTGTCGACACTGTCGATGTTTCCCTGCACGACGGTCGCGATGTTTCAACGATCGAACCAGTAACAGTGATCGTCGAAGCTGTCGCCGATTCACCGACCGACATTTCAAGCGACATCGACGACATCCCAGAAAACATGGGAGCTGATGAAGTCATCGGTGTCATCGAAGTTATCGATGCTGACGGGCTTGGTGGCATGCCCCACACAATCGCAGTAAATGACCCACGTTTTGTGGTCAATAACGGGCAACTGATCTTCGCTGGTGGAGACCTGGATTTTGAAACCGAGCCAAGCATTTCGCTGAACGTTTCTGCAACCGACGTTGAAACCAACACGACGATTGAACGCATCGTTTCCGTGACCATTCTAGACGCGAACGACCCGATCGATAAGATTTCACCGACCACCGCTGAGGTCGACGAAAACAGCGAAGGCGCACTGATTTGTGCGATCCAGGTTTCTGATCCTGACGTCGACGACTCGCACACCCTGTCAGTTGATGATGGAAGATTCCGCGTTTCGAACGGAAGCCTCTATCTTGCGGAAGGTGTCTCACTTGATTACGAGCAAACTTCCGTGATCATTGTCAACATGACAGCGGTCGACTCCGGAGGTGAAACACTAACATCGCCCATCCGCATCACTGTCATAGACGTTGAAGAACAGCCAACAACGATTCAACTCTCTGGGCAAAGCGTCATGGAATGGGTTAGGGGCGCGTCCGTTGGTTCTGTGAGCGTGGACGGGAAAGCCGCGAGCGACAGATTCTCGCTTTCAGTCAGCGACTCAAGATTCGAGATCGCCGGCACACAACTGAAACTGCACGACAGCGAGATGCTGAACCAGGACGACCAGGACCAGGTGTTTCTCACCGTGAGCGTCAGTGACACGTTGTCAGAGTTTGAACGTGTTAGCCAAGATTTCATCATTCAAGTCTTGGGGAATGCCACTCCAAACCACAATTCGAGCAACCCTTTTGATGTCGACAACAACGGCGAAGGCACAGTTAACGACGCACTCCTCGTTCTTAACTACATAGGCATTCATGGTCCCGGAAACATCACACCGAACATTGCCGAACTCTATTATGATGTGAACGGAGATGGCCTGATCACATCACTGGATGTGCTTTTGATCATCAACGAACTCAATCGCATAGCCACAACAAGCACCGTGAGTAGCGGTGAAGGTGCTCCGGAGGGCGAGCGAGTCGAACCGGAAAACACCGCGAATGGACCCGATCAGGATACAGGACTTTCCGAGTCCAAAATTCCGTCGCTTAATGAGGATGTCATACACAGGCCTGATGTCCACGGCAACGCGGAAGCATCTGAGGAAAATGGTATCTCGCCAGACGCTGAGCCCGAGTCCTATGCTAAGCGAATCGATCAAACGCTTAGCCTGTTGTCCGACGAGGATCTCTAAACACCAAAGTTGATTTCCGATAGGCGACACACATAGCGGAAATCGATCTAACCAACGGCGGTGTGGTCTCACGCAGCACGACCTCAAATGATGTTCCTCAACCGATCATCAAAGCCGCGCCGATGGCTACTCTGTGATTTCACTAACGCTCACTGTTGGCAATGGCTTCGGACTCCGCGCTGAGCCTTTCCCGCTGGGCCAACAACTTCTTCTGGTATTGCGACTGAACAACATCCACCAGAATGAGCACCGCAAGCACAAAGTAGAACGTGCTCTTTGCCATCGGTGTGATGTGGTGCCCTCCCAGTTGAACCTCAGCAAGGTGCCCCCCCTCACTGACCAACATCACCCCGACGATGAAGAGAACAAACAGTCCCAACACCTCATACATGCGATTCTTTCTGAGAAATTCGGCTACGAAATCAGCAGCCCACATCATCAGTAATCCACTGATTACGATTGCTACCGCCATGATGGCAAAATTGCTGGTCAGAGCCATGGCACTGAGAATGGAATCAAACGAAAAGACCAGATTCATAATCACGATCAGCGTCACGGCTTTCTTGACCGACGTGCTTGCCGCTTTCCCGGGTGCATTCGAAAGATCATCACTTGCCAACATGTGGTAAATCTCTTTCACCGCTGTCCACAATATAAACGCTCCCCCAAACAAAACGATCAGGCTGTGCCCCGTCAAAGCCATCGAAAGAAAGTCATTTTCACCAGTCGTAAAAAATGGGTCTTTCAAGTTTTCGATCAGATTGACAACGACGAATAGCAAGCCAATTCGGAATGCGATTGCTAAACCAATACCCCAACGCCGAACCATTGACTGCTTCTCAGTCGGCACACGTTTGCTCTCGATTGAAATGTAAAGCAGATTATCGAAACCAAGAACGGCCTGCAGCAGCACCAACATTCCCAAGGTAAAGATCCCGGAAACGGACCAAAATTGTTGGCTTGCAACGGGAGACTCGGATCCAGCACCAGTGGAAGCCAACTCAGCCAGCAAGCTCGGTCCCTCAAGAACCCCTAGTAAATTGACGACTTCCAACATTGCGTTTTCTCCCACCCCGGATGCGACACTGAACTACCCATCACGCAAAAACATCACGCCATGGATTCAAAGATGCTCGTCAGAGTATGATGTGGGAAATACAACACGACTACCAGACGACCCCAAATCCAGGTCACAAGACTGATGAAAACTATCATTCCTTTTCTGCTGTTGAGTATCGCCATGCTCCCTGCTGCCACCAAGGCGACTGCCGAGTCACCGCAGTACTACGAAATCCGCAGCTATTTGCTCGGTAAACAGGGTGATGCTGGAGCAATTCACCAATACCTGCGTGATGCATTCCTACCGGCACTGAACCGGCAAAAGATGGGGCCGATCGGAGTCTTTCAAAACTCAGCGGAGGATCAGTCAGACAGTGCTCGTCTTGTGGTTGTTATTCCGTATGAAAGTGCTGATGCGATCACTGTCTGCAAAAACAGATTGGCGAAAGATGCGGAATACCAAAAGGCAGCCAAGACTTACCTAAACAGAGACCCAAAAAACTCTCCCTACGAGCGAATAGAGAGCGAGTTATTAGTAGCGATGGACTGCATGCCGTTACTAAAAGTCCCGAAAAAACAATTAGCGAATGCCGAACGTGTTTTTGAACTTCGCGTGTACGAAAGTGCCAACGAGCGACTGGGCGACCTGAAGGTCCACATGTTCAACAACGGCGAAGTCCCAATTTTTCTCGACTGTGGAATCCAACCCATCTTCATTGGGCAAGCCATCATTGGCCCTTTCACGCCCAACCTGAGCTACTTGACGGCCTATCCCAGCGAAACGGCACGGAATGAGGCATGGGTCGCTTTTCGCTCTCATCCGGACTGGCAGGTGTTGAAAAAAATCTCCAAGTATGAGGGGACCGTCAGCAAGATTTACAAGTATGTGCTGACACCGGCTGAATATTCACAAATTTGATCAAACCTGCTGAATTCCAATGAATCAGGTGTGTCTGACGGGTTAGGACAATACGCATTGCCCAGTCGTTAAACCCGACGTCTCAACGGAGGAACGATCCGCAATTCCTTCCTTGCTGAGGCTGGGAATTGGAGCGATTTACCGGTACGATTTGCACCATGACACCTATGATGCGGCAGTACCACGAAGCGAAAGCAGCATGCGGAGACGCATTGCTGTTTTTTCGCATGGGCGACTTCTACGAACTATTTCTCGACGACGCGAAAGTCGCTGCGAAAATACTGGGCCTAAACCTCACCAGCAGAGATAAGGACAGTGATAATCCGACGGCGATGGCTGGGTTCCCACATCACCAACTCGACTCGTACCTGCAGAAGTTGATCAAGGCTGGCTTTCGAGCTGCTGTCTGTGAACAAGTCGAAGATCCCAAAACAGCCAAAGGCCTAGTCAAGCGAGAGGTCACCCGTGTCGTTAGTGCCGGCACTCTGACTGACGACGGCCTGCTGAACCCCAACGAAGCAAACTACGTCGCAGCAGTCTGCCTGCAGCACGACAAACGTGGCGGCAAAGCAACCGACGAGCCCCTGGTCGGAATTGCGTGGGCAGAACTATCCAGTGGTCGATTTGAGGCTGGCACCTTTGCGAAATCACGCATTGAAGACGAACTGGAAAGAATTGGCCCCGCTGAGGTGATCTACCGAGAAGACGATGTTCACTTCAGTCCCGATACGACTGCCCCTTGGTCATGGACCCCGCGTCCAGCGTGGAGTTTCGCTGAAGATTCCGCGACCGAAGCCCTATGCAAACAGCTTTCAGTACACAACCTCGAAGGCTTTGGATTTGAAGCAACCGATGTTCCGGCAATCCGAGCTGCGGGAGCAGTGCTGACATATCTTCAGGAGACGCAACGAACTGGACTGGATCACTTTCGATCCCTAACCTCCCACCGCCGCAGTGGCTTTCTTCAGATTGACGCAGCGACCCGCCGCAGCCTCGAGATCACGCGAACGCTCAGAAGCGGATCCCGCGAGGGATCATTGCTGGGTGTTATCGATCTCACTTGCACACCCATGGGATCACGTCTGCTTGCAGACTGGATTTCCGCGCCTTTGATCGATGCTACCGGAATCAATCAACGCCTTGATGCCGTTGAGATGCTGTCGAATGAAACTGGCTTTCGGGCGGATACACGCAAGACGCTGAACCAGACGTTTGACCTGACTCGTTTGTTAGGTCGCATCGCCACAGGCAGAACTGGACCACGTGATCTTCAACAGGTTCAACGTACTCTTGCGAGCCTGCCACTACTGAAAGCACAACTTGCCAACAGGCAACCAGAGCGTCTCTGTTTCATCGACGCCCATTTGCATCTTTGCCCCGAGCTTCGTTCAAATCTTGAACAGGGACTCGCTGATGAATGCCCCCTTTCAGCCGCTGATGGAAACTTCATCCGTATAGGTTTCGACAGCGAACTTGATGATCTCCGAACACTCGCGAAGGGTGGCAAAGAGTGGATTGCGGCTTATCAACGTGATCAGATGGAGCAAACTGGGATTACCAACCTGAAGGTTGGGTACAACAAGGTTTTCGGATACTATTTGGAAGCCACCAATGCACATCGCGATAAAGTACCGGACTTTTATATACGCAAGCAAACACTGAAGAACTGTGAGCGTTTCATCACTCCGGAACTGAAGGAATACGAAGAGAAGGTACTGGCAGCAGACGAGAAAGCTTCATCGCGAGAACAACGGTTGTTCCAGCAACTACGCGATGAAACCCACCGACAATTATCAACTTTGCAAGAAGTTGCCATGGCGATAGCAGAATTAGACGCACTGGCGGCGTTGGGCGAAATTTCCAGCCGTAGAGGCTGGGTAAGGCCCACATTGAATGATGAATCTGTGCTAAGAATCAATGCTGGTCGACACCCCGTGCTCGACGTGACTTTGCCACAGGGAGAATTCGTTCCCAACGATTGCGTCCAATCACCTGAAACGGGCATGATCCTGCTGATTACCGGTCCCAACATGGCCGGAAAAAGCACCTACATCCGACAAGTTGCTCTGATCACCCTGCTGGCTCAGGCAGGCTCATTTGTGCCAGCAGAGTCTGCGGATATCGGGATCGCTGACCGTGTTTTTGCACGCGTGGGAGCCAGTGACGAACTGAGTCGTGGCCAGAGTACGTTCATGGTGGAAATGGTAGAGACCGCCAGGATTCTTAATACTGCCAGTTCACGCAGCCTTGTGATTCTTGATGAGATCGGTCGTGGAACCAGTACCTACGATGGACTTTCACTCGCTTGGGCCATCACAGAACACCTGCATGAACAAATCGGTTGTCGTACGCTTTTTGCCACGCACTACCACGAACTGACACAACTTTCCGAATCGCTACCGCGCGTGTCCAATCTGAATGTTGCGGTAAAAGAGTGGGATGACGAGGTAGTATTCTTGCACCGCATCGTCGAAGGAGGCGCCGACAAAAGTTACGGAATTCATGTTGCCAGGCTTGCCGGTATACCCGCCGAAGTCAACGAACGAGCCAAGGATGTCCTGTCGCAACTGGAAGCTGACCATCGTGACGCATTTGATCGACCGACAATCCAAACACCCGGTCCTGATACAAACAACGGTCAATACCAACTGACTCTATTTGGATTTGCAGACCACCCACTGCTGGATGAAGTACAAAAGCTGGACGTCAACGCAATGACTCCGCTAGATGCAATGCAATTTCTACTGGATGCCCAGCAGAAATTAAAAACAGATTCAAAATCACAGCAAACATCACCGCCTCACCAGACATGAGAACCTTTCACGAGTTCCCGATACTGCTGCTCGAGCATTGCCTTGAGTTTGGCGGTTCTTTCAGGATCTTCGTCAGCGACATTCGTTGACTCGCCAACATCCTTACTAAGATCGTAAAGTTCGATGTCGGTTAGTGAGGCACCGCGAACGAGACGTACATTCTCACTTGTGACATTCTGCAGCCTGGCAAGCTTCCCACCATTCAGTTTTGCCAAGACTTTCCATCGTCCATGTCGCATGGCCACTCTGGCCTTATTGAGTGCATTGAAGTAGGCCCAAACCAAAGGTTTTTCACGAACGATCTGCTTGCCTTCTAAAGCTGGCAAGAAATCCTCGCCATCAAGCACAAGATCAGCAGGAACCTCGGCGTTGGCCAAATCACAAAATGTGGGCAACAAGTCGAGCGCAGACACAGGCGTTGAAACAGACTTGCCAGAAGGTTGAATCCGCCCCCTCCAGTTCATGATCCCCGCCACACGGAAACCAGCGTCAGTTGTATGTAATTTCATGCCGCGAAGCGGTCCGGGGCGTCCATAAGAACGCGCCGCTCGACGATACCGATTCAGTGTCTCTGGACCATTGTCGGAAGTAAAAACAATCAGCGTGTTATCGCGGCGATTCAACTTATCCAAACCCTCGACTAATCTACCAACAGCCGCATCAACATTGGCAACGTTCGCAAAATACTGCGCCTCATTACGATCTTTTGATGAGGCAAGATAGGTGTCGACAAGAGAAGCAGGTGATTCAATTGGCTCATGGGGTTCGTGAAATGCGGCGTAGATAAAAAACGGACGATCTCGGTCACATGTCCCAAGCCAGTTGATTACCTCGTCGGCAACAATCTGACAACTGAAATCCTCAATCAAACCAACTGACTCTCCATTGCGAACGTAATTGCGAGGATGGCGGTGGGATGGAGAGGCATTGTTTTGAGTTGCCAACCAATGATCGAATCCAAAATCACCTGGCTGCGGCTGTCGGTCATTGTTGAATTCACTGTTGCAGTGCCATTTGCCAGCCATGCATGTCTGGTAGCCCGCATCCTTCAGCAGTTTTGCAATCGTGATCTCGGAAGATCTCATGTGCACCAAGTCACGCCGATTCTGAGATCCTTTTTTGGCTTCAGGTATCCAATCATATACACCCGCTCGATTGGGACTACGTCCAGTCAACAACCCCACTCGCGAAGGAGAGCAGACGGGTGCTGTTGAATAAAAGTCAGTGAACAACACGCCCGTTTCCGCCAACTCATTCAGATAAGGTGTTTTGATGACAGGGTGTCCATAACATTCCAAGTCGCCATACCCAAGGTCGTCACAAAGCACGACTACAATATTGGGGCGATTTTCCACTCCCCATGCAGAACCAAGCAGTAACAGAGACGCGAGGAAACACCGCATAGAAACAGACATTGAAACAGCTCTTTGATTGATTACAAGAAACAGAATTCACGACCTCAATTATACAATGCTGGGTCTTCATTCGGCCGTGACTGGCTAACATTGCAGTGTGTACATTTGGGCGTTCCCTTTGGATGCCTCACTTTAACGGAAAACAACGGACTGGACCAAAACTGACGCTGCGTTTAGGCTGTCTCAGAGGAGCATCGAGGGCAGATCCAATGAAGCTCACCACTCGTCTACACCCAAATAATGTGGAGCCCACCCTGAGTTCAATCATCTCACTTTCCGGGGTCACCAAACTCTACAGCGGTTTCCGAGCTCTGGACGACGTTTCGTTGGAAATCGAATCTGGAATCACAGGTTTGCTTGGTCCCAATGGTTCGGGGAAAAGTACTTTAATCAAGTCCTTACTTGGATTAGTCCGCAATCAGCAGGGCACAGGAACCGTCCTGAACTTGCAGTGGCCCAATCAGGTTCGTGAAATCCGTGACCGAGTTGGATACCTGCCGGAAGATGACTGCTATATCGCGGGGCTCACTGGGATTGAGGCCGTAGCCTTCATGGCGAACCTGTCAGGTCTACCAAAGACAGAAGGCTTACGTAGAGCCCACGAAATCACCGATTTTTGCGACATCGGCGAAGAGAAGTATCGCTCCGTCGAGGCTTATTCGACCGGCATGCGTCAGAAATTGAAATTTGCCCAGGCTCTTGTTCATGATCCCCCCTTCCTGATCCTCGATGAACCAACCACTGGCCTCGATCCTGATCAACGTGAGGCCATGTTGCGTCGCATTCGCACGCTGGCTCGCGACCACGGAAAGTCCATTCTGCTATCGACTCACATCTTGCCTGATGTGAAGGCAGTGTGTGATCAGGTCGTCATTCTTGCTCGCGGCAAAGTACGAGTCTTTGACTCGATCAAGAACCTAAGCAAACCAGCAGAACCAACACTCAATGTCATGGTCTATGGAGACAAAGATGCGTTCCTCAGTGAACTCACCGAGGAAGGATACACCGTCACCACCAAAGCGGATGGAGCGCTCAAGATCATTGGCATAAGCACCGACCAAGTTTCCAGCATATGGGAGATTGCCGCATCGACGGGTACCTCCATTCGACGACTTGCTCCGGCGCAAAACTCTCTGGAAGAGATTTTCTTTCAAGCTGTATCCGCATCGGAGCCTCGCTAATATGCCAGTGCATGATCTCGGATATCGAAATTGGGGCGGCAAACGCAATCACCACCTGATCCGCCCTCTGTTTGTCGCCCGAAGTGGAATCACGCTAATTTGGCGACGGCGGATGCTCAAACTGTTACTGCTAGTTGCATGGCTGCCTATTGCCATTCCAGCCATCGGTATTTTTTGCTTTGAACAGGGACTCACTGACGAAAGTTACCGCAGATTCATCGTTCAAACCTTGCGAGGTCCAATGGAACGCCCAGACCTTGCCATGCAGATGCTGGAAGATCCAGTCAGCATTCGACATGAGGTTTGGTCTGCACTGATTCTCGGTTTTTTCCGTGTGCCGCAGTTGTACTCCATGGTCCTTCTGATTGGTCTTATAGCACCTCTACTGATTTCCTATGACTTGCGCAGCAAAGCCTACCTGCAGTACTTTTCCCGCCCACTTTCAACGAATGAATATATTGTTGGCAAGTCGGCTGTGATCTGGTTCTTTCTGGGCATGATTACGACACTACCGGGACTGGTGGTCTACCTGCTGGGGGTCTTACTTTCTCCCGAATTATCGGTGGTGAGTACGACATGGGACATCCCGCTGCGAATTCTCATGGCCTCGGTAGCGTTGATTATTCCAACCACTGCGTTAGCAATTAGCTATTCCGCCTGTACTGTCGAGAATCGCTATGCATCATTCGCATGGTTTGCAACTTGGATCATGGGCTCAGTGGCTTACCAAATTTTGACCAACATACCGCGAATGGGACGGGGGCGCAGAAACGCCATCGACGTGGACACTGAACGTTGGCTATTGGTTTCGCCCTACCACACGCTCGGCAAAGTGGAAACCTGGATATTCGGACTCGACACTGGTGAATCATCAGTCTGGCCAGCGGTATTCATCCTGATTGCGATCTCAGTGATTGGCACACTCTTCGTTCGAAGCCGTCTAATTGCGAGGCTCAGTGTCTGATGATTCAACTTGAGCAGGTTTCCAAGCTGTATGGCACTGTGATTGGTGCGAATGACCTGACCGTCGAATTGGGGCCAGGTGCGTATGGCATTGTGGGACCCAACGGATCCGGAAAAACAACGTTAATCAACCTTTTAACGGGTCAACTAAAACCGACACTCGGCAAGGTTTCTGTCTTTGCTCAAGATCCATGGCGTAACCGAAAACTGCTGCGACGAATCGGATTGTGCCCTGCAACCGATGTCCTGTACCCAAACGTCTCTGCGTACGAATGGGTGACGTACCAAGTCCGACTGCATGGTCTGTCTCAGGCGGACAGCAAGCAATTCGCTACTGAAAGTCTCACACAAGTTGAGATGACAGAACATATGCATCGGCCGATGGGTGAGTACTCACTTGGGATGAGACAACGCACCAAAATTGCTCAGGCACTGGCACACCGTCCAGAACTCCTGATTCTCGATGAACCGTACAACGGACTGGACCCTGTCGGTCGTCACCAGATGACTCAACTCCTGATACGCCTTTCACAGCAGGGAACAAGTCTGCTGTTCGCAAGTCATGTACTTCATGAAATAGAAGAAATCACTTCCTCGTTTTTGCTAGTTCATGGCGGCCGGTTACTCGCGTCGGGTACCGCACGGGAAGTCGAACAGATCATCGCAGACACACCTCAGGAGGTTGTGCTTATCGGCCCTGATGTCCCTAAGCTCATTCCTCACTTGGCAGATCAAGCATGGGTGGATTCGATCCAACTGCTTGCGGAACGGACAGAACTAAGAATTGGACTTCGTGACCCCTCAAACCTGTACCACTCCGTTGCCGAGTGGATCAGCAAAGATCAGTTGCTGATTGATCAGTTCCAAACCGCTGACAGCAACCTCACAGCGGTATTCGAATCCCTGCTGCGACACCACCGTGGAGAATCAAGATGAATCCACTGCTTGTTCTCGATGTTGTCCGCTTCGAAATTCGTCGCTCGTTATCACCAGGTAGAACTGGGATCTGGAGCATTCTCGTTCTATTTCCAATCGCACTCGTGGCCGCCATCCGGTTGCTCAGTGATCGAGCCGCAGAAAACTCAGAAGCTTGGGGGATGGCGTTATATTTCCTGATCCCCGAGGTTGTTTGCCTGCTCGGCTTACTGCTATGGGCCACGCCCGCAGTGAGCACCGAGGTGGAAGGCCAAACGTGGATCTACCTTGCAATGCGAAGCACCGGAAGGAACCTAGTACTCATTGGTAAATACCTGACCGCTGTACTCTGGTCGTGCTCGGCGGCTTGTGTCGCAGCAACAGCCTGCGCAATCATCATGGGAAGCGCCGGAGGGTTTCAACTTTGGTTTGTTATCTGTGTTCTCTCACTGCTATCCTGCCTCGCCCATGCTGCTCTTTACATCATGATTGGAACCATCTTTTTTAGACGTACGATGGTGACAGCTGTGTTCTACACGCTTCTTGTTGAGTACGGGCTCGCCTTTGTGCCAGCAATGGCCAACAAACTTACTATCAATTACAGACTGCGTGGTTTACTTGCAGAGTGGATGAATTGGGATACTGCGAGAACCGTCACCGAGAACGTCGGGGGGCAAGAAGCGGCGTGGGTGCACGTGCTGGTTTTACTGGCAACGTCAGTCGCATTGGTAGCGGTATCCATTCTGCGATTGACATGGACCGAGCTGCCCACACAGCAAGAAGGCTGAATCGAACTGCTAAGGTTCAATACGAATTAGCGTCCTGACAAACCATTGCAGATAAACATACAAGAAGAAACGACACAGCAAACTAGCAGCGAGATGCCCCAGTTTGGGTTCCGAGCGAATCGCGAGATGGACTACACCCGGCTACTTTCCAAGCTAGACCCCCACAGTTACCTGGGCGGCTTGACCTCGCGGAACCGATCAATGCAAAAGTGGTGAACACCTAACATTTGCATTGAATTTCATTCACAGACGACACCATTGCGAAGCCAAGCTCTTGAATGACAAGCGGACACTGCAGAAGAATCCCCTTGATTACCACACCGCATAGCCTTGCGAACCCCACATGCGAGTGATTCAGCAAAAGTGAAAAACTACAACTTAGGTACAGGTCGCTTGGTCGCCTTCTTCAGCATGCGTGCCTTGTCGTCCTGCGCTGGACGAGGAACGTTATTGTTGTTGTTGTTACCAGCACCGCGCGGAGCAGGGGGTGCGAGATCAGTGAAAGATTCCTCCCACTTCCATCCGATCGGCACAGCAAGTTCCTGCTGAGCCAGCAGTGCCCACGGGGTGCCTTTGTGCTCATCGGCAACAGCCTTCAAAAGCACAGTGGCAGTTTCGGCTTCATTTTTCCATTTACTACCAACGGAAATTTCTTCGCTTGGTGCGAGCAACCACGTGTTGTTCTTGCCGTCCTCGAACACCATCCCACGCTTAGCTTTCGCCAACATGGCGTTGTATGTTTCAGTTCGCACCTTCTGAGCGAGCACACGCCCCATCGCCAAATCGAATCCAGCTTTCCATCGCAAGCTCTGCTCTTCATCACGAGCTTTCATGCCGGGATTCAATGTTTGAGCCATTCTAACGAGTGTTGGCTCGAGCTTAGCAGCATCCTGTTGGGCAGAGGTGAGATCGCCTACCAACTGTGGTTCACTCATCCGCACAAATCGTGTCTTTGGTCTCGCCAAACCGCTCGCAGGTTTCATCTGAGCCGCGCTGACCAGCGCCTGTCGCAGAGGACTCTTCTTGACCATGCTCACGTAGTCTTGCTGAGACAAATAGTCGGGTCGATAACGCGACATTGCGACAGGATCAAAGAAGTACTTGAGATCCGACGCGTAAGGGTCAATCTCACCACGATTAACCTTGCGATTGACGTTGCGATTGGGATGCACCGTGAAGTAGATGCCACCCGTCTCGTAACAAAGTCTTGTCAGGGCATAAGGTCCGAAACCGCTATCGATGATAGGCTCTGCTTCGAAGTTGGCTGTAAAACCAACCTGCACTCGTTCAGGCAAGAAAGTCTCTGGCCCTTGGTCAACCTGCGCCCACTGGGGCGATTGGTCATACTTCGGATCGGGATCAACATACTTCACAAGGCTGTGCTCACGACCGAACGGGGCAGGAACCCCGATGACGTAAACGGGAATGGCAAGCTTTCGGCATGAATTGATTGAAGCCTCCAGCATGTTTCCGTCATCACCCTTCTCGTCGGTGACAACCACGAACAACACATTGCGTTGAGGCTCGCGTCCTGATCGCATCCGCCTTAGGCCTTTGTATTTGTCAGCTGCCGCGGAGATAGCACTGAATACCTTTTCTTCACCTGATGAGTCGACCTGAATGCTATCGACGATTGACTTGATTTCTTCCAAGTCCTCTGTTGGCTCTTCGGTGTACAGCTTCACATTGCTACCGAATCCGATAACGGATGTCAGCAAGGGCTGTTCATTTTTCTCTTTCGAGAAAGCTTCAATTTCACTTGCCTTGGCAATTCCAAGCTCGGTGTAAATTCGCTCGAAGCGATCACGAATCTCCTGGCGTTGACGATGCAATGAACCGCTTTGGTCAAACAACCAAACCACAAGCGTTGGACGTTCTTCCAGTGATTGCAAAATCTCAAAAGTCAGGCGGTCGACCGCGCCCTTCGCGCCCTGCGTACCTTGACCGACTTTACCTTTAATGTCTTCCAGCTTGTCGAGCGGAGCAGCGGCCTCATTGAATAAGTTGTTGACCTCAATCTTGCCCAATTCGGCCGGATCGAGTTCGACAGGATTTGGGATTTCTGCCGCGTCAGAGAATATTGCTGCAGAAGCTTCCGCCATTTCCATCTCGGCGTCGCTGTTCGCACCTACCTCAGTCTGCTCAACCTCACTGTAAGTGATATCGTCGATCGTTTCGATTTTTTCACGTTCATACTCCGGCGGCGAAACCAGAACAACAGCCTCTTCGTCCACCTCGGCACGAAGTGGTACAAGGGCTAACGTCAGGATGATGATCAAATGGACCAACATGCTGCCGATGAGAGCCGTAGCCTCTTCATTTTCGAGCAAAGACTCATCTTCCAGTTCAGCGTCACTCCACGCATCAACGCTTTCTGCTCCGTTTGGGGGCATAGCGTCTGATGGTTGATTCGACTCTGGGCCTGAAGAAGGAGGGGTCACACTTGACATCGCTGACTGCCTTTGACGAGGAATTCACCTAAATTGGTGCTTTCTATGGAATCGGTGTTTACCGTCCACCTAATAGACATTTTCACCCAACCCACACAAACTTTCAACTTGGAAGCTGGTTAAGTTTCGTGTTCTAGCAAAAAATGCATCACCTTTGTAACGCCCAACCATCGTTCATGTACCCCGAGTTGGTTCCGCTTTTATCATCTTTGGACAAATACGCGAAAACAGGTGTGAGATACCAGCTCAGCATTAGAATGCACTCTCAAAATGTTGAACCAACACCTCAGCACCCCCCTCTACAGGACTACTTCTCGAGCAATGAGTGAACGCCTGATCGCCATTGGTGACATCCACGGGTGCAACACCGCCTTGGAATGCTTACTCGACTCCATTCACCCGACGCCAGAGGACACCATTGTGACTCTCGGTGATTACGTGGACCGAGGGCCGGATTCCCGTGGCGTGATCGATCGGCTGATAAGACTCGGTGGAGAGACTCGGCACGTTGGTTTAATGGGAAATCATGAAGAAATGATGCTCGAAGTGGTCCGGCATCAAGCAGAGCATGATTCCTGGTTACGTCACGGCGGCGTGGATACACTGGACAGTTATGGGTTTGGCGGGAGCCTCGATTTCCTGCCGGACTCACATGTAGAGTTCTTTGAGTCACTCGTTGATTTCCATGAGGAGAGCGACCATTTCTTCACTCATGCCGCTTATGCACCTAAAATTCCACTCGCAGAGCAGGCGACGGATATGCTTCGCTGGCATTCGCTAAACGACGTCGTCCCCACGCCCCATCTGAATGGCAAAATTGCGGTGGTAGGGCATACAGCCAATAAGACCGGTGAAATCATGGATTTGGGGCATCTGGTTTGTATTGATACCTACTGCTATGGCGGCGGCTGGCTGACCGCTCTTGATCTTTGCAACGGGCAAATCTGGCAGGTATCTAAAGAGGGTCAGATGCGTGCATGAACGGCATGCGATCACGCTGAACAGACGCAAATCCTGCGTGAAACATAGACTTGCCGCAATCGATAAACTTTTCCAAAACGGTTCAACCGGACTTACCGTCATGGTCGAAGCATAGATTAAGGACATCACGGGATCAGGTGCGCCCGCACCCCTGCCTAATCTTCCGCTCGACCAATGAATCAAGATGGACGCGAAAACTACGTTCCTCGGATTTTTCGATCAACTGTTGCTCTTTACACGGATGTGTCTCCCTATCTGCTTGCTACTAAGCCCTGCAATCGTGCACGGACAGGTTCGCAGCAAGAAACCTGATCGAGCTGTTTACCAGCCACGCATCATCGCTCCTAACCTATCTGCTCCGATCGAGTTTGATGATGTGCGGGACTCAGACCAAGATGGATTCGCGTTTCGCGAGTTCAACAGAGTGAAAACACTCTCGAGGGAATCCGCTACGCCAGTATCCAACAGCGCAGGATCGCAGCAAGAACCAACACAATTAGTCGATACCCAACTTGATGATCAGGCGGTTCACGCGGGAATTCCTCCATTAGCGGAGTTGCGTCCCCTACCACTCGGTGACATCGAATCAGCACTGCCAATTTCTGACGAGCGACACGGCAACTCATCTATCCAACAGGTGGGAAATACCGAAATCAAATTGATCCCACCGAAGCCTGTCCAGACCGATTTTCCTGACTCCTCTGCTGCCCAACTTGATATTGGCGAACCCATAATTATGGAATCGCTCAGCTCACTGCACGACGCAACGTGCGATGGTTGCGACGGCTGCGGTGACAACGACATGTGGAGCTGTGATTCGATGTGTTGCGATGGCATTGACTGCCGTTGCGGCAGGGCATGGCACTCTGCGGTTACAGATCATTTCAGGTCAGACCGATGGTTCGGGAATGCTGAGCTGATGCTAATGTGGCGCAAGGGTGATCGTTTACCACCGCTGATTACAACCGGCCCCACCACAGACATCGCGACCGCTGGCAGACTAGGCGAACCAGGCACTGAAATTCTGTTTGGAGAGGAACGCACTCTCAATGATCTCCGCGCAGGCGGTCGCTTTACTTTAGGAGCATGGCTGGATAATCGCGAATGCCAGGCTCTGGTAGGCAGATATTGGTTCGCAGGCCGCGAATCCACCCACTTTAAAACCAATCAGGATGAGACACCTGTGATTGCTCGACCGTTCCTAAACGTAACTCCTCCATCCTCATTTGAGGACGCCTTGATAATCGCATTCCCGACTGAACGGGAGAATGGACAAATCAGTGTCAACGGCAGCAGTGATGTCATGGGTGCAGACCTTTCCATTCACCAATTTCTATACGAAAAATATGGGGGCACCATCGACTTGGTTTACGGCTATCAGTTCATGCGACTGGATGAAGACCTTTCGATTTCAAGCTCATTTGACGCCCCGCAGACGGGGGCGAAACTCGATGTGTATGATTCATTTGAAGCGATCAATGAGTTCCATGGAGCTCAGATCGGCTTTGCATCGAGGTATCGTGAGCGATGCTGGTCTTTCAACTCGCTGATCAAATTCGGATTTGGCTCGTTGAATCGAATCGCCAAACGCCGCGGTACAACAACAGCCACCACGATAGCCGGTGACACCACAGTCACCAACGAAGGACTTCTCGTCAACAGTAACAATTCGGGCAAGTACTCGGACCGCACCTTTGGCTGGATTCCTGAACTGGATGCATCGATCGGTTATCGCATTGCTCCAAGGCTGGATGCAACATTTGGTTATCACCTGATAGTTATGACAGATGCCTTGCGAGTTTCCGGGACCATTGACCCGGACTTGGCGGTCAACCAGAGCACGATCACCCCAAATGATCCTGCGCGTCCCAGCCCTGACATGCGATTTGGCACATTCTATCTTCAGGGGATTCACTTCGGCTTACAGTACGGCTATTAGCGACGCTCCTGCTCCAGCCGTAATGAGATTTTGTTTTGAATCAGCCACCGGATCGTTTCTGCAATGCTCCCATTTCGAGGCTGCTAGGACTTGAGGTGCAACCGGGTGGCGTCGGAGAAGCTTGCGTTGAACTCAACTGTGGCCCCCACCTCCATAACCCGATGCAGCGGGTTCACGGAGGCGCCATCGCAGCCTTGGCAGATGCTGCCATGGGCATCGCCTTTGGACGCACTCTATTAGACGATGAAGACTTTTCGACCATTGAAATGAAAGTCAATTTTCTTCGCCCTGTCAAAGATGATTTGATAACGGCTGATGCCAAAGTTCTGGAACGCGGTTTGCGAATCGGTTTTGTCGAGTGCACGATCAAAAACTCAAAAGGCAAACACGTCGCAACAGCAACCTGTACATGCACCGTCATTGGCGGCTAACTGAAGAGGTTGTTTTCACAGAGATCGAGGGAGTCGGTGAAACGGAGGGGTTCCGGCTTTTACTCACAGAAGAAAAAATCAACCCGAGGCGTGAGCAAGGCTTTGACTGCCCCGCCTCGCTCACGCTCCAGGTTAAAATATTTACCCAGCCTCGTCGTATGCAGTTCACGGTGGCGAAGAGAACACCAGTGTCATGCAACGCAGGTCTTGGAGATAGAAGGTGTAAGCCTGCCCACGATCAATCACATTGCCCCATAAAGAAATTGATCACAACTGAACATCCTTGAACCTTGTATGTTCAAACGTAGCACCTGTTTTCGACCTTGCTGCTCAAAATTCGCATTTGAATGCAAAATTTTTAAGCGAGTGGCCGGCTTCTTCGACGTCCTGACAGTGAGAGACGCGCTGTGAACGAGATTGTGCAACTGGATACTGCAAACGACCTGCGGCTGAAAGAGTATCGAAATTTGCGGTGGAATCGCAAAGCCGATGCAAAAACTCGTGACTTCATCGTGGAAGGGCGGTACTGCGTCGAGCGGCTTTTGCAGAGTGATTACGAGGTAGAGTCGATCTTGGTAACGGACGGCAAATCGAATGAGATTCTTGAGCAACTCAGGGCGGTAACGCCGGTGTATTCACTACCACCGGCAGAGATAAGCAAGTTGGTCGGTTTTGACTTCCACAGGGGTATCATGGCCTGCGCAAAGCGTCCGGTCCTGAATTCAATGGCAGACTTTGACCAAGAGAGCAATCAACCGGAGCTTGCGATCGCCCTGATTGGCTTATGCGAACGCGAGAATGTTGGCAGCATCATGCGAACGTCCGCCGCCTTGGGGGTTCAACGTATCTTACTTGGCCCCAACACTGCAGATCCATTTGCTCGTCGCACGATTCGGGTCAGCATGGGTACGGTATTTCGCTTGAAATTATATGACCTATGTGATCCTGCGATCCAACTGCCAGACCTCGTAGAACGTGATGGACTACGAACGATCGTCACCACATTGGATCAACGAGCGACGCCGCTGCGCGACTTGCGTCTCGGACGCGACTCAGGCATCCTGATAGCCGGCAACGAAGCAGAAGGAATCGCGGAGGAGATTCAAAAAGCAGCGACCGATCGAGTGATCATTCCCATGAACTTGGGGACAAATAGTCTCAATGTTGCGGTCGCCACCGCAATATGCCTACACGAATTGACACACCGGTTGGATAAATGATGTGAATCCGCGTTTTACTGGATCGGGCGATCAAACCAGTTCGCCGCCCTCAAGCATTGAAAGTTCAGCACCATCGAGGAAACTGACCAGCGACTTGGCACGGTAGGGTTGCTGCAATTTGCGAACAGCTTTGCTCTCGATTTGACGCACACGTTCACGAGTCACTTGGAAAATCCTTCCAACTTCCTCCAGAGTGTAGGTATATCCGTCTGCGAGTCCATATCGAAGCCTGAGAATCTCGCGTTCACGATAATTGAGAGTTTCCATCGCGGCATCAATCTGTGCCTTCAGAGCATCACGATTGGTTTCCATCAACGGATCATCGTCACGATGATCCTCGAGAAACTCGCCAAACACACTATCTTCCTGATCTCCGATTGGCTGGTCCAGCGAAAGAGGCTGACGACTCATCTTCAAAATCACTCGGGTATCATCAATGGACAGACCGCTACGCTCACAAACTTCTTCGGCGGTCGGCTCACGGCCAATTTCCTGAACAAGATCGCGTGTGATCTGTCGCACTTTATTCATGGTATCGATCATGTGCACAGGCACACGAATCGTCCGACTTTGATCGGCAATCGCTCGGGTGATGGCTTGGCGTATCCACCACGTTGCATAGGTACTGAATTTATAACCACGAGCATGCTCGAACTTGTCAACCGCTCGCATCAGACCGGTATTGCCTTCCTGAATCAAATCGAGAAATGAGAGTCCACGATTCCGATACTTTTTAGCGATCGAAACAACGAGTCTTAAGTTACCCGCGGATAGAACACGCTTTGCGGCATCATAGTCTTCACGGAATGCATCACAATGAGAGACCCTGCGCCGCAGTGTCATTGGCGATTCATAGGTCAACCGCATCAGATAACGCAGTTCACCTCGAAGCTCTTCCACCGAAGGCATGCCCGGCATGCCGATCGCATCGGGATTTACAAGCATGCCCTTGATTTCATCCATGCGTTCGGAAGCGTGACGCAGCTTTTCAAACAGCGGCTGTAGTTTTCCAGTACGCAAGTTCATTTCTTCGACGAGGCGGACTGCCTTGTTGCGTCGGACCACTAGATTTTTCCAGGCGGCACGCCTTTGCCGCATGGGCATTTTTCGGTTAATCGCATTCAGGTAGTCGCCCCGATTCTGCTTTAGAAGGTGCTGTAGCGTTCGGACGTTTGGTACGATCCTGAGCATGATCGCCTTTTTCTCGGTCGCGTTGGTCACGCTAACTTCAATCGTACGATCAAGACGTAGTTGCTTGTCACGAACCTGCTCGAGCAGTTTCAGGGCTCCCTGCAGAAGGAAATCGGTAGCCAGCATCGAATGCCGATATCGATCACGAGTACACTCAATTTGCTTGGCCGCGGCGATTTCCTGATCGCGGGTCAGCAGTGGAATTTGGCCCATTTGCATGAGATACATGCGAACAGGATCTTCTGTAGGGTCTGCAGAAGAGTCGTGACGCCGTCGATTGCGGTCATCCGTAGACCGTTGGTCATCATCATGGGCTTCGGCAAATTGCTGTCCCATCACGCGTGTACGTCTTGAATTCGACTCATCGGCGTCGAATGCATCGTCTTGCAAGCTTCGTCGGCTAAACTTCTTTGCCATTGTTGGTTCCTCTAAACCCGCTTCGTATCGATCGGACAGGTGTGGGGGAGACCAAGCAGGCGCAGTGCCGCAACTCTCTGAGGGGGAGGCATAAATCATGGCAAACTGTTGTGTGCGAATAGGTTGCGTGAAAAGTGAACCGAGATTTCATCCCCCCGGACGTTGCTTTTCCACCTCGTGCAGACGTTGCCAAAAGTCAACCTCTGTGGATTCGGTGAATCGCTAGCAGCGGTACGACTAGCGTCATTTGCTGCCTCGGTGTCCAACACTAGGTCACTTTGCGTGCTCTACCCGCTTTGTCCCCATGGATTTACACTTATCTTTCGGTTCGGCAGGTCGGTCCGTATCGTTCACGCGTCCTAATCCAGCCTTAATTCAGTCCCTTCATGTGCGGTCGTTCCGTTGTTTGGATGCGCAACGCCGCTGAAGGGTTCCGTTTTCCAGGTTTGGTCACCGAAGAAACTGACGAGTTTATTCCGCTATGGAAGCTGATTCCCCCTACACCGATGACGCGGCTCTGAACTGGCTCGATGTGGCTCGGTTCAGCGATCCAGTGCAGGCAAAACGCGACCTCCGGGCCATTTGGAGCTCAGGAGCTTCTCCGGCACTACTGCACAGCCTGCGGCTAGGCCTGACCTCTCACCTTGATCAACTTGATGATCTGGACGAAACCATCAGCCACCTGAGCCGATTTATCGACTCCAGCTCAGACCCGATTTCTTTGCTCGCGCTGTTTGCACGGGATTCCGAAGCGTTACCAGCGTTACTGCAAGTTTTTGCAACCAGCAAGACACTTGCCAATCGGCTGATTTCAGATCCTGCAAGCTTTGATCTGATCCGGGCCAGTGATGGAAAACCGGCGTCCCGTGAAATGCTGATCAATGAACTACTAACTGAGCTGCAAGACATTGAGCAGCCGAACCGGGCGGCGTTAGCGATACGCCGTTTTTCATCACGCGAAATGATCCGGATCGCCTACGGAGAATTTGTTCGTGGTGCAACACCCGAACGAGTTGGGCGACAAATCTCCAACGTCACAGATGCTGTGATCGAAGCAGGTCTCAACTTCAGCCTGCAACGATTGGCCAAGCGCCGCGGAATGCCGCAACGCCCAGATGGAACAACCCCCGAACTCACGGTCATTGGGCTGGGACACCTTGGTGGTGAAGAGATGGGGTATGGGTCATCAATCAAACTCGTCTTTCTTTATGATTCAATTGATAACCAAAACGTTTGGCACCGCGATTTTTACAGCACAGTGGTGCATGAACTTCTAACGCTATTACGTGGGGACGAATCTCGCAGCGACGGCATGGACATTGATCTGCGTGAAGGCCCACGTTACGAAGTCGGGGTACAAATTTGCAGTTTTCGCGAGGCGTTGCGGATCTACGAAACTGCGGGAAGAACTTGGCAACGGCTTAGCTTCGTAAAAGCTCGGGTTGTCGCTGGATCCCAAAAACTGGGGAAGACGTTCCTGAGTCGCCTTGAGTCTTGGGTTTACCGTCGTTTCATGAGCCGTGTGGAAATCGCTGAAATCCGAACACTGAGAAATAAACTTGAGAAGTCACTCACGCAGCACTCCGATTTACGCGAGGACATTGGTCGCAGCCCCGGTGGCCGTGATGACCTCGAATTGACCGTTGAATTCCTTCAACTATTGCACGGCGGCAATCTCGGAACCGTACGCTGTCGAAATACATACGACGCTATTTTTTCTCTTGAGCAAGCCGGCTGCTTGACTCACCAGGAAGCCTCACTGCTGTCAGAAAACTACGCCCGCCTGTGCAGACTTCAACATCAACTGTCTGTGATGTTCGATCAATCAAGTAGTCTCCTGCCCAGAGAAATTTCTGCTCGCAAGCGTCTCGCATGGCAACTTGGCATCCGCGCGACCAATGGCTCCGGTGGTGACATCGAACGTTTCGAGGCTCTTTTGCACGACACTTTCGATAAGAATCGCCGCATGATTAATCACCTGATGTTGGATGCACCGGGCGATGGTGACTCGGTCGCTTCCGAGACCGAGTTGCTACTTGACCCAAACCCGCACCCCACTCTTGTGGAAAGCACCCTTTCAAAACATGGTATAGTGAATCCCCAGCACGCCATGGAAAACTTGGCAGCCTTGAGCACCGAATCGGTGCCGTTCCTTTCACCACATCGCTGCCGCCACTTCCTGACTTCGATTGCTCCCGCTTTGCTTACTGAAGTTTCGCGAACACCTGATCCAGATGCGACACTTGCATCACTGGTGAAAGTCACTGACTCGCTGGGAGCAAAAGCAACACTTTGGGAGTTACTGGGCAGCAGCCACCCGACCATGGAACTGATGGTACGACTCTGCGCCACCACGCCCTATCTCAGGGGCATTCTGACTAATAACCCGGGCATGATTGATGAACTGATTGATTCGCTACTGCTCAATCGAATGCCATCCGCACAACGGCTTGATGCCCATTCCATCGCGGTATGTCGCGGAGCGAGTGACATTGAGCGCATCCTGTGGACATTCAAGAACAGTGCACACTTGAATATTGGTGTGCGCGATATGCTTGGTAAAGATACGCTGGAAACGACCCATCAATCAATTGGGGATACTGCTGAATCCTGTGTTCGCCGCATGATCGAACATGAACAGGAATCGTTGGCAAATCAGTACGGTGACCCATGTGACAACGAAGGCAATCCTGCTGAGCTCATTACGTTTGGGCTGGGAAAACTTGGTGGACGAGAACCCAACTACCACAGTGACTTGGATGCAATTTTTCTTTACTCTGCCAATGGGAAAACACAGCGTCGCATGGGAGGACGTCGTGCAACCCTGACCAATCAACAATTCTTTAATCAACTGACACAACGTGTCATTACTCGCATCAATCAGCCTAGCCCTGATGGCCGACTATACGAACTCGATTCACGTCTGCGCGACACGGGTGAAGAAGGCGTCTGGGCCATGACTCTGGAGGAGTTTGGGCAACGCTTTCGAGAAAACACAGCTCCCCTCTGGCAACGACTCGCTCTGTGTAAAGCTCGAGCCATTTCTGGATCGCGTGACTTGCAACATCAAGCAGACGAGACCATCGCAAAAATCATTCGCAATACAGAGTGGAAACCAGAAATGGCGATTGAAATCCGGGAGATGCGAGAACGAATGCAGCAGACAGCAACGCAGGCCAACCTAAAGCGTGGCGCTGGTGGCACCGTCGACATTGAATTCGTTTCCCAAATGCTGACTTTACGCCATGCCAATGCATCACCAGAAGTTCTTCAAACCGGGACCACAGCATCATTACTCGCTCTGGCTGATGCGGGATACTTAAGTGACCATGAGTCGATGACCCTCGTCAATGGTTACCGAACGCTTCGTAGAATCGAAGCCAATCTGAGACTCATGAACACAACTGCAAGACATGAACTGCCGGAAGACGAAAACTCAATGAAAAATCTGGCGTTCCTGATGAACGAGACCGATCCCGAAATGATCGTCGCTCAATGCGTGCAAACGCGGCGCAACAATCGCTTGGTCTTCAATCAGATATTTGATCGTGCAAGTAGTCCTGTTTGACCTCCATCGCACTTCACCCAAGCTTTAGAAGCTACGCCCTCACCAACAATCACAGAGTGATATTCATGATGCCGCTGTACCGAGTGCCACTAACCTGCCTAATTCTATTGGTCAGCCTGTGCCCCGACTGGTCACTGGGGGCCAAAGCAACCGCCGTTCACGCCAAGTCACCAAACATTGTGATAATTTTGGTTGACGACATGGGCTACGGTGACGCTCAGTGCTACAACCCTGAATCAAAAATCCCAACGCCCAACATCAACCAACTGGCCCGTGACGGGATGCGGTTCACCGATGCTCATGCTGCTGGTCCCCTTTGCCATATGTCCCGCTATGGCCTGATGACCGGTCGTTTTCCTTTCCGCGCGGATGTCTCGCTCTGGCGTAACCAACCATTAATCGAATCAAGTCAAACGACGATTGCCAGCCTCCTTGCCAGCAGCAATTACGAGACAGCAATGGTTGGCAAATGGCACCTTGGTTTTAAAGAAAATGGTTACGACCGGCCGTTGCCTGGTGGTCCGGTCGACCGCGGATTCAATTCTTTCTTTGGAATCCGCGCTTCCACCGACATACCACCCTATTTCTACATTCGCGGCAACCGCGCAGTATCACCGCCGACCGACACAATCGAAGCACGTAACACAAAAGGGTGGAGTAACATTCAGGGCGAGTTCTGGAGAGCTGGTGGAATCGCACCAGGGCTGGAGCTCAAAGATGTCCTTCCTCGATTTACCGATGAAGCAATCAGCGTAATCGAAAATCACGAAAAGAAATCCTCCGACCAACCTCTATTTCTCTACTTGGCGTACCCGGCACCGCACACCCCATGGCTGCCAGCGAAGCAATTTCGTGGTAAGAGTGGTGCGGGCATGTACGGTGAATTCACAATGATGGTTGACCACATGATTGGACGTGTGCTCAGCGCTTTGAATAAAGCCGACATGGCCGACGATACACTCGTCATCTTTTCCTCTGACAACGGACCCGTTTGGTACGAAGAAGATGTTGAACGCTTCGAACATGACAGTTCAGGTGGGTTGAGAGGGATGAAGGCTGACGCGTGGGAATGCGGACATCGCATGCCATTCATCGTACGTTGGCCGGGCACCGTGACTGCCGGATCAGTGAATGAGCGTCTGATATGCTTCACCGATCTATTGGCAACGTTTGGTGAACTCGTTGGAACTGAACTCTCGGAAGATGCCGGACCAGACAGCATCAGTTTTTACAAAACGCTCATGGGTCAATCCGAGCCCGACCGCCCAACCCTCGTCATCAAGAGCAGCAGTGGGGCCATGACCGCACGCCAAGGTCCGTGGAAACTGATCACCCAACTTGGATCAGGGGGATTCTCTATACCAAAACGCATCAAACCAACACCAGGTGGCCCCGTTGGACAGCTATACAACCTCGATGAAGATATCGGAGAAGTCCACAACCTCTACAATCAGAAACCTGAAGTCGTGGCTAAAATTTCAGAGGAGCTGAAACGCATCCAACGCAGTGGTGCAAGCCGCCCAGCAAATACCGAAAAATGACAATGAGCTTTTTTCAGCAGAATCACAACTCTGCTGATTCATCAAGCTGTTTCTTGCCTTCATCGACAACTGTCCCGATGAATACACGTCCGGTTCTGTTTAGCAAAGCATGGAATCAATTCCAACTGGCTCCATTTTCAGCTCACGCAACATTAAACCAGTTCAGCGTGAAAGGATCGAAAATGGCTGATCCTCACTCGACTTTCTCACCAGCAGTGAGTTCTCGGATGCGTACATTTTTCCACGAAACACTGAAAGGGCCGGTTCCCAACTTGATCGAATGAACCTGCAAACCAATGAAACCGGACGCATCACGATCATCTCGAAAGTCTGCAACAGGAACCCCATTCACAAAACTGCGAATTCGATTGCCCTGTGCAATCACGCGAAACTTATTCCATTTCCCAGGTTTATAAACGGCCTGCTTCTCAGCAGCTTTGACAGTGGCATCAAGCCATCGTGTTCGTCGCCCTTCATCCCAAAAGTTCCCTGCACAACCATTTTCACGATTGGTTTTGGAAGTAATTTCGCACTGGTATCCGAACACTTCTCCCTTTTCTCGCATACGGTTCGGCTTTGACTCCTGAGGAGTCTCTTTTGTGTATTGGTGACTTCGTATCTGGACCCCCGAATTCAACTCGGGGTCACATCGCACATCAAATTCCAAAACAAAATCTGAATAAGGACCACGTGTTAGGAATGTGTTTTTTCCAGGCCCAGTCGTCCCGGTAATCACCCCCTCCTTGATCACATAAATTGCCTCGCCACCAACCTTGGTCCAATCATCCAACTTGCTGCCATCAGACAGTGCCACCCAGTCACCTGCAGTTACAGGAAGAAAGCTGACCGCCAGTAACAAAGCACTTAAAACAAATCTCATATTGAACCTCTACAGGAAGGGGAATTGGACGCGACATCCTACTTCATTTGGCGGAACGAATCAGCACGCATTGATTACAAAACCCCATCTTTCAATGCCCATGGCTGGATTCCAAACTTGAACCCAAATGTTTACCTGGTGTTTACTTGGGTCATCATCTGAGCCCGCCGGAAACAGTACCGAGTCAGTCCTCAGAAATTCCTCGGAGACTCATCGGCATGCGGTAACGTACCCAGGCTGGCAAAACCACGCGGACGATCGCCGGGCTTCCTATTGATGCCTTGATCCGATTTGAATACAGCCTGTTATCAGGAGTCACCTGATGAAACTCATCCCACGGAATGAATAGGGGAGGGTGTCCAATACGAAGAGGAAATGCAACAGAGATGCCCAGACCATCATCAGTGCAACAGAAGGACAACACCGAATGATAATTGACCGGCCCGATACGGCCTGTTCGCGTTCGTGCTCTCTCGCCTGTGACGGGACGTCCTACCCGATAGTCGGACGCCAGACGAGTCCACCCGCTAACACTCGCCAAAACCCAGCACAACAGTGCTGCTGCAAGCGGGATCAAAAACAGAAAATAGAGTGAACCATCATTCATCATGAAAACAACATCCGACAGATCCATGCGCTGCGGATTAGCCACACCTTACTTCCACAGAGTCAACTGAAACCATAAATGACGCACAGGTTACCGAATCAGATCACTCGGTCTCCAATTTAGTGAAGATCATTTTTCCTGCGTTGGTCTGTAGAGTACTTGTGACCCGCACCTCAAGCTCATCACCAATTCTGTCCCGACCTCCTTCGATTACCACCATTGTCCCATCATCTAGGTAACCCACACCCTGCTCCGGGCCTTCGCCAGCTTTGATCACCTTCAGCCTAAAGATTTCATCAGGAAGGAAAACGGGACGCAGAGAATTGCTGATTTCATTGAGATTGATCACAGCAACGTTGTGCAACTTGGCAACTTTATTCAAGTTGAAGTCGCCCGTAACGACCTTTCCTTCCAAGTGCTTTGCGAGCAAGACCAGCTTGAGGTCAACAGTCTGACCAGCGAGTTCGGGTAATTCACGATCAAAAATCATCAGATCGACGTTTTCGTTTGCCCGCATTCGATTGAGCACATCGAGACCTCGACGCCCGCGAATGCGGCGCAGCTTGTCTCCACTATCCGCAATGGCTTGCAGTTCACTCAACGCAAATCGCGGCATGATCAGCTGGTTATCAAAAACACCTGTCGAAACAAGGTCTGCGATACGCCCATCAATCACGACACTAGTATCGAGCACCAAAGGCTTAAAACCTTTCACCTCTCGTACAAACTCAACGTAGGGAATCAGAAAGCGAAAATCATCTTTTGTCTGCAGCAAGACACTCGTACAGACGTAGCACAGGACCAGTGCGATCACCAACTGAACGGTCAAAGGAGTGACGTTGAAAGTTTGCTGCAACAATGGTGCAAGTGCGATTGAAAAGACATAAGTCAGCAGAACCCCGACCAGCACACCAAAATAAACCGACGTTATCGTATCAATTCGTTTTCGCGGTGCATAAATATCAGCGATGACCACAATCAGGGCGAGCGACATCACACCCGTAAAAACCAACCAAGGCATTAGCTCATTGGAATTAGCTGTATTGAGCGAAGCATTAATGATTGCTGAAACGCCACCTGCACAAAGCAGAAAAACGCAGCGCAGAATGATGAGATCCATCGTATAAACGCCTGATCTATCTGGAAAAAACGAAATCGAGGCACCAAATTGATACCAAACGGCAGATAAACGGTTCGCCGCTGATGTAACTGTAGGTTAGTGTCGCACCAGACTCCATAGGTGTAACATAGTTTCCTACGCCTACACGGACGACGTTTTTAGAACTTGCCCTCAACGCGACACCAATGCACCGCCCACGTCCCCTGAACCACCAGAATGGCAGTCAAAGGCCCGCTAAGAAAACCACAAGCCATCATTTTGGTAAATCTTCAACAAATGAACTCATCCACCCACAAGCGTCTCAACAACAGTGCTAACGACCTGGCAGAGTTCAAGGAGCACCAAAGCCAGAATTGAGTCCGCATTGTCGGGACCAGATTGGATCACCTTCCTGAGTTTCAGGCCGCTGGCCTAAGGAGCACCATCAACTGTGGTCTCCGTCGGCAACGCAACCGCTGGGGCTAATTCTTCCACCTTGGGTTCGAATGAGTGGGCCGTCATCATCGAATCTCCGAGCGTGAAAATCACAAAGAGTCCAACAAAGACAAACGAACCGATGAAGATAATTGCATTGAATGGTTTATCCGCAAGCATATGCATGAAAAATGCCATGACCAGAACCGCCTTCACTGTCGCGATGAACATGACAGTTGCAACTTCAAAAGCTCCGAAATCAAAGCTTGCTTGAGCAACCGTAACAACGGTCAGCAAAGTCAATGCGACGAAAACCGCAAGTAAAGTTTGCACCGACATCGGGTGCGCAAAATCGTGACCGTCAGCGGAGTGGTCATCTTTGGAGTGTGCGTGATCAGACATGTTTCACCAGTTTGCGTTCGTTTAGCGGATCAGGTACAGCAACGGGAACAGATAAATCCAAATCAAGTCGACTAGGTGCCAATACAGCCCCACGTAATCGACCGGACCAAAATACTGGCGATTGAAGTCCTGCCGGACAGCTCGCACCAACAACCAAACCAAGACACCGATTCCTGCAAGAATGTGAATGGCATGAATGCCAGTCATGCAGTAGTAGATGCTGAAGAAGACGCCCGCCGTAGTGGGAGTCATTACATCAATCTCAGTAGTCGTGATTGCCCCAAGGATCGCACCATCACCAGTCACTGTAGACGTACCAGCCACAGCAGTTTGCTGTTCCAGTGCATTCAAACCGCTGACAACTCCTGAATTGGTCGGATCACCCGAAAGAATCTCAAGCACGCTTTCATCAACTGGCACCATCGCTCCAGAAGCGGCCGTAGCTATCGATGCCTCAGCGGCAGCCGAGTTCTCCGCTGCCTCAAGCACCGGAGCACTAGCCAAACCGTTCGGATCAGCATGAACATCAACGTGATCGGCAGAATCTTCACCGCTCTCGAGAATGGTTCCGAGACCTACGCCTACGAAAAAGCAAAGACAGACAACACTCAAAGGTTTCGCGATTGCAGTGTGAAACTTATTCCCCGTCAGAAAACTTATGACAAGCCAAATCACCACTCCAATGAGTGCCAAGGCGAATGGCAAACAGATGTAAAGCAGAAACGGCGGGTGTTCTGCCGGATGTGGGTTGCTTGGGTCGTAAAAGAACATCCCGGCTGGTAACAGTCCCATGCCCCATTTGTGCGAATATTCAATCGCTTTAACACCGAGGAAGATCATGGCACAGGAAAGCGTCGCTGCAAGCGTTCCTACCAAGCCCTTGTGCTGCTCGAGCTGTGAACAGCGGACCGCCCAAGCCATCGTCAGCGAACTGAACAGCAAGACTCCTGTGTTGATTGCACCAAGCTTCGTGTTGAGGAACTGGCTACAGCCTTCGAACACCTCTGGACGCAACGCTCTAAAGATGGCGTAAGCACAGAACATTCCGCTAAAGAACAGCACCTCTGTTACCAAGAACAGCCAAATCCCCAGCTTACCGCTGTCGAATTGCTGTTCCGGAGTATCAAAGTGATGCGCCAAAAATGGCGGGTGGTCATGGTCATGACCATGCTCGTCGTGCCCAACCTCAGGGCTGGCTTCGATGGTTGACATGTTCGTTGGAAATTAAAAGGGGAAGTGATGTTTGCCTACGCTCTGAAAAACCAGAGGCTTGCCAGCTAGTTTGAGTCGTCAGCATGAACCGGAGCAGTTTCGGGTTGTTCCTCAGGAATGATCTCCCGCTTAGGCTCAACCTTCACATATCGCTCGTTCTCGGCTTCCCACTCAAGATCGCTGAAATCATATGGGTCGCCTACCGAGGGGGCTCGCTCGAAGTTGTAGAACGGTGGAGGGCTTGTGCATTCCCACTCCAAAGTGGCTCCACCCCAGGGATTCGCAGGAGCTCGTTTGCCGCTCCAGAGTGATCGCAGTAACACAACCAGTGCAACCAACAAACCAAACCCTAGGAGCAACGATCCCCATGTACTCATCTGATGAAGAAATGCAAACTCAGGATCGTATGTCGCGTAACGACGAGGCATCCCTCGGCTTCCAAGCACGAACTGAGGCAGGAACGTCAAATTGAAACCAGCAAAGACCAGCAAAGCAGACAAACGTCCGCCGAATTCATTGTACATTTTGCCAAACATTTTTGGCCACCAGTGGAAAACCCCACCAAGGAATGCCACCAATGTGCCACCCACCATCACGTAGTGGAAGTGCGCAACGACAAAGTATGTGTCATGCAGGTGCATGTCCGTCGCGAGTGTCCCCAGATGTAAACCGGTGAGACCACCGATCGTGAACAGAAAGATAAACGACAAGGCGTAACACATCGGCGTCGTCAGGCTGATCGAGCCCTTGTACATCGTCGCCAGCCAATTGAATACCTTGATGGCAGACGGAACGGAAACCGTAAACGTCAAAGCACTGAAGATGATCGTTGTCAGCGAACTCATCCCCGCCGTGAACATATGATGTCCCCACACAAGAAAACCCAACAATGCAATGGCAATCGATGAGTAAGCAATGAAACGGTATCCAAAGATTCTCTTGTGACTGTGGACGCTGATCAAATCGCTGATAATTCCGAACGCCGGCAGAATCATGATATAAACGGCAGGATGGCTGTAAAACCAGAAGAAGTGCTGGAACGTCACCGGGTCGCCGTTGTACTCAGGATCAAAGATGCCAATGTGCATTGTCCGCTCCGCGATCAGGAGCAGTAGAGTGATTCCAAGAACAGGTGTCGCGAGCACCTGAATGATACTCGTCGCGTATGTTGCCCAAAGAAACAGGGGCATTCGAAACCAAGTCATCCCCGGCGGACGCATCGTGTTGATGGTCACGATGAAATTCAAACCGGTAAAAATAGAGCTAAACCCAAGAATGAATGCACCGGAAGTCGCCAAAATCACCGAGCTTTCTGACGTGGTACTGTAAGGAGTGTAAAAAGTCCAACCAGTATCCAATCCGCTGGCACACAAAGCCGACACAAAGAACAAGGCGCCAAAAACCCACAGATAAAAACTACAGAGATTCAGGCGGGGGAAGGCAACATCCTTGGCACCCAACATCACCGGAACTAAAAAGTTCCCCAAAGCGGCCGGCACACTCGGGATAATGAACAGGAAGACCATGATCGCCCCGTGCAGCGTGAACACCTGATTGTAATAATTATTCGCCTCTTCGCCTTGGAAAACCATTCCGTTCGGTTGGAGTAGGTGCAAACGAATCAACAGTGCGAGCAGACCCGCTATACCAAACGCTACCGTTACACCGATGAGGTACATCACCCCGATTCGCTTATGGTCCAGCGTAAACATCCAACTGAGAATGCCCTTGGAGTTAGTAAGGTAATTCTCGCTTGGCGTCGGATAACCAGGATCGCGAACTTGCGAACCCGATGGTAATGATCCAGATGACATGTATAAAACCTCTTCAGTCGAAACGCTCGAAGCGTGCTTCGTGTCGGTCTCCAGACGTCCTAACTGTCAGGAAGTCTGGTGTATCGTTAAATTATTTTTCAGTACTCGGTTCGTCTTCGGTCTTCGCCGGTGCGGCTGTTTTCCCGTAATCCGATACCGTTTTCAGATATGCAATGATAGAGTCGATATCGTCGTCCGAAAGCTGTCCCTTGTAGCTGGGCATGACTGGTGTATACCCACCGACAACCTTACTCTTGGGATAAAGGATCGACTCTCGAATGTAGTTCGCGTCTACCTTGACTGGAGACTTATCTGCAAGGATGCGGGAGTTTCCGTAGGACTCTTTGAACGAGGGTCCGGTAAGCCTTGACCCGTCGATCGAGTGGCAGCCAGCACATCCACGTTGATTGTAGAGTTTCTCTCCCCAAGCTTCGGGTGTGTCCACCAACGGATCACGTTTGCCGACCTTCTTGATCCACGCATCCAAATCTTCTTGGCTTTCATGAACCACGACGACCGACTGCATGACCGAGTGGTTCTTCCCGCAATACTCAGTGCAATACAGGTCATAGAATCGATACCCATCAGCAGTGAACTGCCACTTGTCGTAGTCCCATTCCCCGCCAATATTCTCTTTTACCGCTGCAGCGAGCTCTGAATCAGAAACCTTTTCGCTTGCAACATCTGCCTCGAACCACATGTAGTTGTAACGCCCCGGCACGACATCCTTTTTTGCCCGGAAAGCCGGAACAAAAACACTGTGGATCACATCGCTGGATCTCATCGACAACTTCGTTGGCTCGTTAACCAGAATGTGCAATTCGGGATTTACGACGCCTTTACCGTAATCCATGCTCCAACCCCACTTGAAAGCCTTCAACCCGATGTCATTGGCTCCCTCGGGAACAGTCCTCTGATTCAAATAGCTCTTGGCCCCAATCACAAACATTGCTACCAGAAAAAACGAAGGCAAAATGGACCAGGCCAATTCCAGAGGTGTATTGTGAGCTGTATTGCTCTCTGCCTTCTCACCTTTGGGCTTCGTGTATTTCCAGCAGAAGTAAACTAGGCAACCGGCGATCGGGACGAAGAACAACACGCAGATCCAACTGATAAAAAAGAACAGCCAATCATTCTCCGCAGCAAAGGTCGATGCTTGCTTGGGAAACCATGTGAACTTGGAAGCGACTTCGTCACCAAGCAGGAAAGGCATGTTGTTCATTGTTGCAAACATTGCGTTGTCAAATCAGTAGTAAAAATGGATAGTCGTCGAGCCGTTGACGGCTCAAGTCACGTCCGGTTGTTCTGTTGTGTCTTGGGGATCATTCCCCGTCTTTTTCCGTGCAGGCGATGCTTTGCGTCCGATCCAATAGGGAGCAAGACAGGCCAGCATCAGGCCCACCGTTCCCGCACCCGCAAGTCGCATCATTTTCCACGCCTGAGGGACGTAACTGTTACTCTCAGGGTCGTAACTGAAACACCACAAAAGCACCTGATCAACGGGCGAGCCTACGGAGCCCTCACCTGCCTCAACCAAAGCTTTCCTTAAGTCAGCCGGCGGGAAGTCAACCGACAATGAATACCGCGTGATGACCCCCGTTGGCGAAACAAAAGCAAGCATGGCGGGGTGGTAATACTCACCGGATTTTGAATCGTAGGTATAACGGAACCCCAAGTTATCGGCCAATCGAGTGATCATGGGCTGCTGTGCTGTGCAGAAGGCCCATCCATCTTCGACCGTCGGTTGCGTCCGGCGGAGCATATCGACGTACTTGGCCTTGGTCTTAGCTGCGACCTCCGGCGTTTCCTTGGGGTCAATACTCACCGTCAACATTTGGAAATCGCGACCAATCTGCAGATCGAGCTCAGCAAGCGACTTTGACAGTTGGTCCAGCTGTACGCTACACAGCATCGGGCAGTTGCTGTAATTCAACGTGATGATGGTTGGCTTCTTGCCATCGATGAAGTAGCCGGTTTTCACCCTGCGGCCGCGTGAATCAGTCAGTGGTAGATTCAATTGGATTTTCCCACCGAGCTTCTGCTCGACGGTGACGTCCTTTACCTCTCGCGGGATCCCATCGTTCAGTGACACCGCGGCACCGCTGCGGACATCAGCCTGCGCGAGTGCGCAACGACTCCCTCCGATCACCATGCCTGCCACAGCGACCGCAAGTAGGGAACCAACCACGTACCGATTGGCTCGTTCGTTCATGAACTCAAGTTTCGTCACTACCGCTCTTTTTACTTTTTTCCGACTCAGAAATGATAATACTCATCGCCTGCTCGATAGGAATGGTGAGATTACCGGTCTTAGCGTCCACCCCTTCATCCTTTGTGATTTGTTCCGTTTGCTTTCGGAGAGCATTGTTTTGGCGCGTATAGCTACTCTTCGCTGAGGTTTCAGCGATCTGCCACTCAGAAAGAGAGTAGTACAGTAGTTGAACCGCTAAAGCAGTGACCGCCGTCACTACAACTGACGCAATTCCGACTATGAAAATTCGTTTGACGTTGAGATCGTCGTAGGCAGCCATGGCGAACCATCAAATCCGAGGTGTCTGTTTTAAAACCAATTAATTCCGGAGGCTCAAAGACTGGCGTCTGAGCCCCATCGCTTCTAAATATTCTCAAACGCGATCGATTCACCCAGCCTTGGATCACGAACCGCGACAACTTTGTTCTGCTGAGCGAGACCTAAACAGAGCCCCGTCAGTAGCGAAACCATCCCCACAACACACAAGACACTGGCAACCACACCCAAGGTTCCACCGGCGTCACCCTGTTCGGCCGATGGCATGATCATGAAGTAAACATCCAAATAGTGCATGACCAGCAGATAGGCTCCCCACGCACATACCAGCCCAGGTTTGCGACGCACATGTCGGCTCATCGTACCGGCAAAAGGCAACATCCAATGGAAAAAGATCAGCACCAAAGCGACGCCTCCCCATGTCCCAAGCTGCCGCTCGTAGAACCATTCAGTCTCCTCTGGGATGTTTCCATACCAGATCAGCAAGTACTGGCTGAACGAGATGTACGTCCAGAAAAACACAAATCCAAAGATGAGCTTCCCCAAATCGTGATAGTGTTCAACGGTAACCTCGTCCCTCAATGCACCCTTCTTTTGCAACACAAAGCTGGCAACTGCCAGCAGGCAATGGGCACCGAGGATACTGCCAGCGAAGAGATAAACACCAAACATGGTCGAGAACCACATCGGAGCCAGACTCATCACCCAGTCGAACGCTGCAAACGTCGTGGTTGCAGAGAACAACATCACAGCCGGTCCGCTCCAGTACTGCATCTTATCGGTGATCGCTTTTTCACCCGTTTGGTCCTGGCGAACACTATTTTTAAAGAAGAACAACGCGAGCATCGTCCACACCGCAAAATATCCAATGGTTCGCACCGTGAACCATTCTTGATTCAACCAACGAAGTTTCTCAGCCCAAACAGCTTGAGGAAGACCATTTTCCGCTGCGTACTCTGCGTTATCCCAGAGATAGAGTGTTCCGTCACCCGTCCATAGGGAGGCAATGATTGGAATGAAGAGGATGCCCATCGGAATGACCATCACCATGACTAGTTCCGCGATTCGCCGAACAACAATACTCCAACCAGCGCGAACCAAGTGCTGGATCAAAACAAAAAACAGGCACCCAAGAACAATCGTCATGCAGTAGACCGCGGCAGTCAGATAAACCGACATCCCAAAGTTACCACCATCCGTTCCAATCCCGCTTGCCAGGTACCAACCGAGCAGCATAACAATCAAGCCACCCGCACAAAGCGGGAGTCGCAACGCCGCCAGCGAAGCAGGTAGCATAAAAGCGGGGTCATCAGCAGATTTGGGAGCAGGTGCGCTATGTTCGGACATCTGAGTCGTATCGTATTTGGTCGATTAGTTATTGTTTGAATCGAATTTCATCCACAACCGTCATTCAAGCAGGATCTTTCGCTGCTTTCGCTGCTTTATCTTGGGCTGCTTTTGCTTCGGCATCAGCCTTCTCTTTCAACGCTTTCTGTGCTTCAGCCTGTTCTTTAAGAATACTCTCGCGTTGGGACTCACTGATTTGATCGATCGAAGCATTTTGGCTGAGCTGAAGTGCTCTTACATATGCGACAATCTCCCAGCGATCTCGTGTCTTGATCTGCCCTGAATAGCCGGGCATCTTCCGAATGCCGTTGCTGATCGTGCTGAACAGTTTGCCATCCGGATATTTGTCGGCGTAAAGCGTGTCCTGATGCAAAGAGGAGGGTGGAATCCATTCTGCCGCGAGTATTTTCTGTGCTCTTACGTTGACCAATCCGTTTCCGGATCCATTCATTCCATGACAGACGGAGCAGTAAATACCAAAGTTCTTTCGACCATTGGCGAGCACCTTTTCGTCCAACACAAGTGGATTCACGCGAAGCCACGGGGTGGTATCCATCACACTCGGCTTCGCGGTTGGTTCTGCACCGGGCTGATCAGAATCACTCTTATCTGCCTCAGTACCTGACTTGTCGCCGGCTGGATCGCCACCGACTGGATCGCCACCTACGTTAGGTTTCTCTGCCTGAGTGGCGTCGTCTGGCTTTGACTCCTGAGCCGATTGGGCTTCGGTTTGGTACAGCGGGTTGAAGCTTCGGACCAGTCGGTCCGCCCTCGGTCGGTCGATCACCGACAAAGCATTCATGTCAATTCCAGTCATGAAGTCCAGATCCGCTTGCATCTCGCCTCTGGCTACCGTTCCCGGCACATCTGGACGCATTGCACGCCCGTCACGGAACAGAGTGGAGTACTGCTGAGCATCCTTTGCGGGAGAAAAGTCCATGTCATAAAAGACGTGAAACCTTGGCTGACTGCTATGGCTGACTCGCATCTTCAAGACGATCAACAGCGGTACCACCGACAAGGAAGCCACCAAGCCCCAAATCACGAAGAATGGTTTTGGGACTTTGTCTGAAGAGTCATCATCGACGACCGTCTGCACGTAATCAGTCTCGGTATCACCGAGAAGCTTTTCAACACCACCGCGATCGAACTGACCATCCTTTGAGTCGATGTAAAGGAAAAAACGGTCATCCGTCACACGGTCGAATCTAGGATCAGTGAACACCGGGTTACTGAACCTAGGCAGTCCGTTCAAAGCCCACATTCCGAAGAACGCCCCGAACGACGCAAATAGCACAGTCAACTCAAATGCTACCGGCATGAAAGCTGGCAAAGAAAGAAACGGTTTACCCGAGATGATGTACTGATAATCAATTGCATTCATCCAAATCTGCATCACCAATGCAGTGGCAGTACCCGTCAATCCAGCACCAAGCACAATCCATGGCAAGACAGTGGGTTTGATCCCCAGAGCCTTATCGATTCCGTGGACCGGAAATGGAGTGAATGCATCGGTTTTTTCGTACCCTGCATCGCGGACCCGTCGACACGCAGCAAGCAATGTATCAACCGAGGTGTACTCGGCGACGATTCCGTGAACTTTCTTTTCGTTATTCTCTGACATCAATTCACAGTTGTAAAAAGCCTGACTTCCGTCAGTGGTTTCCTGCTCCTGGCGAACCCGAAGCAACTCTTTCTTCTGTACCAGTAACTAGTGATCACCATGGTTGGAAACGTGGTATTGCTTCGCCAAAGTTGCCTTTGTCTCCGCCATGTTGATGACGGGCATCAAGCGACAGAAGAGAAGGAAAAGGGTGAAAAACAAACCAAACGATCCAATCAACATCGACCAATCAACCCAGGTGGGCGAGAAGTACGCCCATGCACTCGGCAGATAATCTCTTGACAAACTGGTTACCACAATCACGAACCTCTCGAACCACATCCCGATATTCACGAAGATGCAAACCAAAACGATCATCCACGGTGTGGTTCGCAGTTTCTTGAACCAGAACAACTGGGGGCTGACCACGTTGCACGTGACCATGGTCCAGTAAGCCCACCAATACGGCCCGAAGGCACGGTTGGTGAACGCAAATTTTTCTTCCTGTACTTGGCCGTACCACGCTATGAAGAACTCCGTTCCGTAGGCCAATCCGACAATCGAGCCGGTCGCAAGAATAATCTTGCACATATTGTCGAGGTGCCGGATCGTGATCAAATTCTCAAGACCAAGCATTTTGCGAGCCGGAATCATCAGCGTCAGCACCATGGCAAAACCACTGAAGATCGCCCCAGCAACGAAGTAAGGCGGGAAGATCGTGGTGTGCCAACCAGGCACCTGCGAAACAGCGAAGTCAAACGACACGATGGTATGAACAGAGAGCACCAAAGGAGCTGCAAAGGCGGCTAACAAGGCGTAGGCCTTCTCGTAACGCATCCAGTGTCGAGAAGAGCCAGACCACCCAAGGGACAACACGCCGTATGCCATACGTCGCCACTTGTTCGTCGATCGGTCACGGAACGTTGCAAGATCAGGCACCATTCCCATGTACCAAAAAAGCAGAGAAACCGTGCCGTACGTACTGACTGCAAATACGTCCCACAACAGAGGACTGCGAAACTGAGGCCACATCCACAAGTTCAAACTCGGATACGGAGCCAACCAAAACGCAAGCCACGCTCTACCCACATGGATACCTGGAAAGGTTCCTGCACAGACCACAGCAAAGATGGTCATTGCCTCGGCAGCGCGGTTGATACTCGTACGCCACTCCTGCCTGAACAGAAACAAAATCGCACTAATCAGCGTTCCCGCGTGGCCAATACCAACCCAGAAAACGAAGTTGACGATCGGCCAACCCCAGAAGACTGGCGAACGGTTACCCCATACCCCTACACCGGTGTAAATCAGGTACAGAATACAGATCCCCAACCACTGTAAGAGTGCAAAGGAGATAAGAAAACCGATCACCCAACTCGTGCTTGGCTTGCGTTCAGCTACCTGACACACCGCTTCGGTAATGTCATGGTAGGTCGTATCACCAAGCACCAACGGTGCTCGTTCGCCGGGCTGCTCGACCGTGTTATCCAGTCCGTTTGGAATGGCAAGTGACATGGACTTTTACTTCGTAGTTGACAAAAACATTTTGAATCAATCGCGTGAGTGCCACGTGGCACTCACGAACTCTTTACCGCACTTCTACTCTTTCACGGCGGCACTCTGCTCACCCGAGTCATGCTTCTCTGTATCGTGATCACCATCATGACCCTTGTGATCACCGTCTGCATGATCACCGTCTGCATGATCACCGTCTGCATGATCACCGTCTGCATGATCACCGTCTGCATGATCACCGTGATGCGATTCGTGCAAATGCAAATTCACAAGATCACTAAGCTGCTTGGCAGTCATCAGACGTTTGTGTGGGTTCGTTACCCTCGCAAGATATTCCGTTCGAGCCTTCACGTTCAGCTGACTCAACATTCCATAGCTTCGGTTGTCAGCTTGCTTCTTGGAGACTGCAGACTTCGGATCAGAGATATCCCCAAATTCAATTGCACGTGTTGGGCATGCCGACTGACAGGCAGTGACCACATCCCCATCAGCAACACTGCGGCCCTCTTTGATCGCGTTGATCTTGGCACCCTCAACCCGCTGAATGCAGTAGGTACACTTTTCCATCACACCGCGACCGCGGACAGTCACCTCAGGATTCATCACCAAAGCCTGCAGCTTACGATTCGCTGATTCGATGTGGCTCGGATAGGCATCAATGCCGTAACCGGTACCGATATCTTCGTTGTAATTAAAGTAATTAAAACGGCGAACCTTGAACGGGCAGTTATTGGCACAATAGCGAGTACCGATACAGCGGTTGTACGCCATTGCATTGATACCTTCTTCCGTGTGAACGGTAGCAGCGACTGGACAAACCTGCTCGCATGGAGCCGTTTCACAGTGCATACAAGCCACCGGTTCCTGAACGATGTCGGCGTTCGTCTCATCCCCTTGGAAGTAACGATCAAGACGCAACCAGTGCATCTCGCGACTATTCATGACCTGCTCACGCCCGACAATGGGCACGTTGTTCTCACTCTGGCAAGCAACAACACATGCACTACAGCCAATGCACTTGCCAAGATCGATTGACATTCCCCACTGAGGAACGTCAATTCCCTTCTTCTCATCCTCGGCCCTCAACTGAGCGAGCGGTTCAACCCACGGCGAACCGTCTTCACCCACTTTCGGAACATGAGGTCCCTGCGCCTCAGCGAACTCAGGAAGTTTCTTGTAAAGTTCGGCCGTACCTTCACGCACCAGCGTGAAACTTCGCACCTCTGTCTCATCGCGGCCACGCTCATCAATCGCCCAGTGATCCTGAGTTGTTGCCAGCACATAATCAGTATATCGCGGACGCCCTTCGACACCGTAGGCGATCATCACGTCTTCGCTACGACGAATCGCTGACACGTCGAAACCGACGACATCGACACCCTTTGCAGGATCTCCACCAACCATCCCCACTCGTTCACGACCGTAACCCAGGGTCACAACAATGACACCCGGAGCACATCCTGGCATCTCGTAAACTGGCAGCTCAATTTTCTCGCCGTCAATCCTCAGAGCAACCATTTGCCCATGATGCAGTACACGCCCACCGCCGGCTGAACTGTCCGTTGCATCACCATCGACACTCAAACCCCGAGCAGTTGCGGGACTCATCACAGCAGCGTTGTCCCAAGCCAGCTTCGTCAAGGCTTGAGGCGTTTCCTGCAGCCATCCGTTGTTCGCAAAGCGTCCGTCATAAAGACCATCCGCAGGATTGAAAATGACCTCAATCTGATTTTTGTCGACACTGGAACTGGCAACGGGAACGCCGGGCACCGGATCAACTTGCTTCGCAGTCAACTCCAGACCACTGTCGTCACCGACCAATCCATCTCTGTAACCTTCGTGAAGCAACTCTCGCCACTCGCGGTCACTGAGGGCACTGCCACCGAACTCATCTGACGTCCGGCGTACGATTGCGCCCCCATCGGTCACTTTCTCACCAAGCATGACAGCCAGCAATTCAATTGCCGATCGCCCCCCGAGAAGCGGCAGGATCTGAGGCTGACAAACTCCGTAGTAACCGTGATCACTCACACAGTCACCCCACGATTCCAACTGATGCGAGAGCGGAAGCGACCATTTGCAAACCGCCCCAGTCTCATCGTCGTACTCACCGAGGTAAACCGAAGTTGAGCTCTTCTCCTGATTCAGCTTGGAAATAGCACCTGCCAGATTCACACTCCCAGGAGCCGTGTAGACAGGATTATCACCGAGAATCAACAGATTCTTAATATCGCCACCCTCGATATTGGCGACCAATTCTGCCAGAGAAACGCCGGTGCTCAACCCATCGTCGATGCGAGGCGTAAATTTCTGAAGCTTCCCAAATGAACCCAGCGTCTGGTTCATTCGAATGCCCGCCTCGATGGCCTCTGCTCCGAGGTGATCACCCACAACCACCACGGCTTTGTCACCAGCGGCATGAACATCACGCGAGAGCACGTCAAGGAACCTTTCCAATCGATCCTCTGCCGAGATCTCATCAAAGGGCGTCTCATCTTCGGCGGGTTCGCCAGACTGCCCAGCGGACAGTTTCTCTACTCGCCGCCCCAACTCCGCGAGGAACTTGGGCATTTCACTAGGACGAAGAGCAAGACGTGAATCAGCAGCAGCCCCTGTGGAGGTGAAGCCGCCTTCGACCACATAGAGACGATTCATCTGATCCGCGTTCGGCCCTGGATCACGGCGTTTGCTGAAACCAACAGCGTTCGACAACATCCCTCGGTCAGTACCTAAAATATCAGCTTGCAGAGCGACAATCACCTCTGCCCCTGCAAGATCAAGCGTCTGCCGAGCCTGCTTACCAAAAGCTGACTTGGTCGCTCGCCCCATGACATCGCCTGTCACACCGTCGTACTGGCAAACGGTCGCTTGGGGTAGACGCTTTTTGAACGATTCGACCATCCGAACCAACGAGGGCGAGCTTGTGGGAGACATCAGCAGAGCGAAGCTACCACCTTCACCGGCTTCTTCGACAACAGCCTTGCCGACCGGTTCGAACACTGACCAGTCAACCTCAAATCTGCGACCACGATCATCCTTAACTTCACTCTTCCGCAGCAGAAACCCATCGTCGCCTCGGGCACGATCCGGATCATAAAGTTGCAAAACCGAAGCCTGAACATAGGCGTCAGTCCCTACACCGCCTGGATGCGAGGGATTTGGCTCAACCTTAAGAGGACGACCATCAACACAACTAATAAGCAGGTTATAAACACGCCCTGCGAGCTCGAAGTTCGTTGCTCGCTGGTAACTCTCACCTGGAACACGCCCCTCGGGCCTGATCACGAAAGGCTCGATAGTTTCTTTTGGATAGCGACACCCTGCGGCACCGGCGACTGCGAGCGAAGCGCCCATCAACTGCATCCAGCGTCGACGCGAAACGCCGTCAGGGAACTCGGAAGCAGCGACCGGAAACTCGCGATCGAGATACTCGTTAAATTCTGTCTCGCCGCGCAACTCAGAAATACTGCGCCAATAATTTGGCCCTGAAGAATCACCCTTCGCTGGTGCGTGGGCGAGGTTCTCGGTCGCAGATGAGTCCGATTCGTTGGAGATCATATCTGAATGATTATCGAAAGGTCGTATGTTGATGATTTACAGAACGCCAATTTGCCTAGCGGTGGCAGACGGCGCAGTTCACGAGCGGATTAATAGTGTTTTTTTCGATGTGCCTTATGGCCCAGTCTTCTTGGTTACCCAACTTCTCTCCATCGACATCGAGCTCTTCTGGGTCCCACTCCCAATCGAGTTTCGTAACACGATTAACGGGACGCAGATGAGGATTCGGCTCGCGGTGGCAGCTAATACACCAAGCCATGGACAGTTCCTTTGCTTGGTAAACCGTCTCCATTTGATCGATCCGACCGTGGCAAGATTTGCAACTCACGCCGGAATTCACGTGGGCGGCATGGTTGAAGTAGACAAACGACGGCAGGTTGTGAACACGTGTCCACGCGACACTCCGCCCCAGATTCCAACTCTCACGTATCGGCCCAAGCTTCACGCTGGTCGGATGAATCGCAGCCAACGCAGCCACACCTTTATCGTTCAAGGGACTGTGGCAATTGATGCACGTCGCGGTTGGCGGCACTGCGGCGTGGGCAGCATCGAACACCGTGTTGTGGCAATAACGACAGTCCAGCTTCAGCTGGCCGGCATGGATCGCATGGCTAAAGGGGACGGGCTGAGTTGGCTCATAGCCGACATTCAAGGTCACAGGGTCGGTAATCAACCCGCCCATGGCACCCGCGAAAACAACGCCCGCAGCCGTTGCTACCGCAAAAATACCCAGGAGTGGATTAACCCAACGAGGAAACAGAAACCGTTGCATGATTTATTTGGCCGGCGATCAGCTCGCAGCCCAGTTCCACACTAAAAGATGAGGGAAAATATGGCACAGGTGCCTAGTCGCACACAGTATGGGGACAGGTCCCCTGAACTGGCAATGGCAGCGAGGAATCGAGCGACATTGTGTCGCATAAATCAGCCGACTTTATCCCATTCGCGACATTGTGCCGCACAGGCCGGAAAGCAAACCAGCCCATATGAACGGCTTGAATCGCCCATTCCACCAGAGCTAGGTGGAAAGGTATCGACCAGCCAGCAGCCAAACCATCAGGCTAAATCTCGATTCATGACTCGCTACTCAGGCTGAACTGAGCAAGGGAGGCCAAATAGGAAAGGACAACAGACTGCCGCCTAACGGCTACCACCAGCCACCATCAGCCGTCACAGCTTCCACAGGGCATCTCATGGAAGACAAAGCTGAGGCCAGTTCACTCACAGCCCAGTCCAAATCATCAATTTCGAGGCGATACTCAGGCCAACGCCACCCCGCGGGCCACATCTGGTGAGGTGCGGGCCATCGCGTTTGGTCGGTCGTCGACTGCATACGTGCGACCAACCGAGGGACATTAACAGAAGCCGTCTCTGGCGAAGTCAACTGCGGCAGTGGCGGCATGAAAGCCGAAACCCACGGCCCTTGTTCTGGATCAACGCAGATGACACTACCAACCTGATCACTGCCCACGTCCGCCCCCTGCGAGGCTGGCATCTCTCCCGACAATTTCTCGGGCACGCCCGCCTGATCAACATTCGCTTCAAGGTCGGGCGACCGGCGACCATGACTGACTCGCGCCGGTGCATTCCCGACAACTTTCATCGGCTCGGCAAGTGGCTTGGCGGCAAACGTGGTAATTCCGAACTGAGCAACCAAACGATTACAAAGCTCTTCTCGAATAGCCTGGTCACCTCCAACCAGCGCTAACGAAGGCGTCCCTTGGTCGATATGCTCCGCAAGACGCTGCAAAGTCCACCCAAACCGCGGGTCCCGATAATGAGCGGCAACATCGCAGGCAGGTTGCAACACAAACTGGCGAGCGGTGTAGCGTGGGTGAGGAACAATCAAACCAGTGCCACCACCGACCAATTCTCCATGCAGCACAACATCCAAATCGATCGCCCGAGCTCCCCAACGCTGACGCCGCTTGCGTCCCAAATCCGTCTCTATCGCTTGCAGGCAGTCCAATATTTCTCTGGCCGAAGCATCCGTGTCAAACGCCGCAACAGCATTCAAAAACGGTTCTTGCCCAGTGGGTCCACCGATAGGAGGCGTTTCGAACAGACGACTGGCTTGTAGCTGATTGACCTTGGGAAGGCCAGCTACTGCTTTCGCAGCATCAGAAATCAGAGCAAACCGATCGCCCAAGTTGCTGCCAAAACTGATCAAACACTGCGACTTCACGATATCTACTTCACCTGCGTTAACGAAACAACGGCCATCACCCTGGCCGTCATGACTTGAGCACATGACCGCCAATGAATTGCCTGCGGGCTACCCAACATAAACGATGCGAGGAGCTAACCTTGCAGTAATGCAAGTCAACAACCATCCAGAAGCGAATTAATGCATCTTAGTTGCAGCGTAACAACCAGCCGACAACCAACAGGATAACCGCACCACTTTAGGTGGCATGTTGATCGCCGACCAGAGATTGAACTCAAGCTCACTGCTGCACTTTATCAGTACAATTGACCGGCGCGGTGTGCGTTCGCAACGATTTGTGCGAGAATACTGCCAGCACGCCCGTCTTGAAACCTATCGGATAGTCGAGGATTCCGTTGCTTGCCAGTACAGCGTCAACATGCACTCCGAAGACCACGAAAACGCTGAACAGAACCCCGATCGGGTATTTCTGTCCGCTGCATTATTTGAACTCGCTCTCGCTGCACTTGCCCTGTTCTTGGGTTGGGCAATCGGGCCATCAGCACGTGAAACAGTCCCCGACCTGGTGGTCGACGAACTCTGGCCGATAATTAGCAGCATCCTGCTTGGCTGTGTCGCAGCTGGGCCGATTTTGTTGTTCGTCGAGATCATCCGCCGCATCCCATGGGAACCGATTCGCGAACTCGAACGCCTGACAGACGACGGGATGCTCCGCACTTTGTTGCAACTTCGGCCACCCGAATTAATCATGGTCAGTCTTTGTGCCGGAATTGGCGAGGAACTTTTGTTTCGAGGTTGGCTGATGTATTGGATCGCTGACCTGATCGGCCTTGCCGATTTTCCGGGCGGAGCAGAGGGCCCGCTGGCAATCGGAATCGCATTGGTCATGTCGTCTTTCGTGTTCGGCCTTTTCCATCCGATCACCAAACTTTACGTCGTAATAGCCGCTGTGATGGGCATCTACTTTGGGGGCTTGGTCCTTTATACGGGAAATCTTCTTGTTCCGATTGCTGCACATGCAACTTATGACGCCGTGCAATTGATTCTCACTGCTCGCAACGAGCAACGCGAAGCAACGCAAACGGCATAGTCGTTCCATTCACAGAGCCAATACCTCGACTCACTCGAAAGCCGCATCCGGGGCAAGATCACAACAACAATCACGAGATGCTCGCCATTCCTTGTTGGAATATCAAGTATCATAGTGGTAAAATAACAACGTGACTGAGCTACTTAGTCACTGGATTTCCGTGACGCCGGCAGAACAGCCACTCCAGCGGATACCACTTACCGCCCACCTCCCAGAAATCCCACATCAGGTCTCTCGATGCTGAACACGCATTCGCAACCTGCTGTTTTTCCTGCCAACAAAGCATCGCAATCTGCAATGCCAGTCACCCGCTTCTTTACATTCCTGACGCACCGCAACTCTGGTTGCGGTTGCAACAGCCTTCTGCTTGCATGCCTGCTTGCGATACAGGCGGTGTCCACGACGTCTGCTGCAGAAGACAAAGACAAGTTTCGCTTTTTTGAATCCAAAGTACGACCACTCTTGGCAGCAGAATGCTTTGAATGCCATGCAGGCGACAAAGCAGAAGGAGGACTGCGACTCGACACTGGCACGGCTATTCAAAAAGGAGGTGACAGTGGCCCCGTCGTGGTTGCAGGGGATCCACAACAAAGCACTCTGATTCAAGCGATTCGCTACGAGGATCTTGAGATGCCCCCAAAAGCTCCTCTGACAGCGGCGCAACAGGACGTGCTGACCAAGTGGATTCGTGACGGTGCAGTATGGCCTCATGAAACACCACCCACGAATGATGGGGAGCCAGAAATCCAACAAGCATGGTGGGCTTCCGATCCGTTAGCGTCTAACGCCGTACCGAATGCCGTTGCAGAAACCAAATCCCGTCACCCCATCGACCGCTACGTGGATAGGGCTCTCAACGAAGTTGGCTTGCAGCGTGCAGCGACAGCAGACCGCCGCCATTTGATCCGGCGGCTATCGATGGATTTATTGGGCCTACCTCCCACACCCGAACAGATCAAAGAATTCGTGGAGGATCCGCACCCCAATGCCTACGGTCGACTTGTCGATCGGATGTTTGCCGAGCCGGCATACGGCGAGCGAATGGCGCGGCGATGGCTTGACCTTGTTCGCTTTGCAGAGTCTGACGGATGGCGTGCTGACGCATTTCGCCCACAAGCATGGCGCTATCGACAATTCGTATCCGACGCCTTCAACGAAGGCATGAGCTACGACCGATTTGTCGCCTTGCAACTTGCTGGTGATGAGATAGCCCCCCACGACAAAAGGGCATTAGCTGCGGTTGGTTTACTGAGACTCGGCATCTACGAATTCAATCAACGTGACGCTGAAGGCCAATGGCAAAACATTGTGGACGAAATAACCGACGTGACCGCAGACATTTTCATGGCCACAGGATTGGCATGTGCTAAATGTCACGACCATAAATTCGATCCTATTCCACGCGCTGACTACTTTCGCTTCCGCAGCGTCTTCGAGCCCATGTTGTTCGTCGATCAGAAACCTCAAGGGAAGGTGGAAGCAGATAAACAAGAACAGGCCCAAGCACTTCTCACCGAACTTGCTGAGATTGAAGCTGATGACATCAAATCCCTTGCCGACGGTGCTGTCGATCGCTTTCCACTCAACGTGCAGAAGATGTTTCGAAAGCCAGCAAGCGAGCGAACAACCTACGAACACCAAATTGCCTACCTTGTTAATCGGCAGGTCATCGATGAAGGGATCACAACAGCCAAAGTCACTAAAGCAATTGGAAAAGAACGGGCTGAAAAACGAAACGACATTCTGAAGCAGTTAACGCAACTCAATGCCAATCCCTACGAAGTCGCCGAACTGATCACCGTCGCTGACGCTAATGGCAGCATCCGCCCGACGCGTTTGCCAGGCCGCACCAACGGCATTTCATTTCAACCCGGTGCCCCAACGGTTTTGGGTGGCCAATCATTCCTCGATCAAAGAAACTCGCCCACTCAAACGAGCGGGCGGCGAACTGCTCTGGCAGCGTGGATCACGTCTCCAGAAAACCCCATCTCGGCCAGAGTGCTGGTGAATCGGCTTTGGCAATATCACTTTGGATCCGGACTGGTAGACAGCCCGAACGACTTTGGGCTCCTGGGCGTTCCCCCTTCTCATCCGGAATTGCTTGATTATCTCGCAACATCCCTGATCGATTCGAACTGGAATATTCAACGGTTACAGCGTGAAATTGTCAGCAGCAAGACGTATCAACAATCAACGAATCACCCACAGCAAGCCAAGGCTTTGGAAATCGATCCTGACAATCGGTTGCACTGGCATCGCACCATTGCCCGACTGGATGCAGAACAATATCGTGACGCACTACTAGTTGCGATGGGAGCGTTGCAAATGCAATACGGCGGACCAAGCGTTGCTGGCACTCCCGGACGAAGATCGATCTATCTGCAACGCAAACGGAACTCATCCGATGAAATGCTAAACGCATTAGACGCACCCAGCGGCTTGGTGGGAACTGCAAAACGCGATGTCACGACAACGGCTCCCCAAGCATTGCTGATGATGAACAACCCACGTGTTGTTGGCGCTGCCAAAAGCTTTGCCAACAATGTGAGAAGCCGGGTCAGTCAAGTTGATAAATCACAACGCGGAACCGCGTTTGTAAAGCAAGCCGTCGAAATCATCAGCGGGATGCCTGCTGACCAGCCAACCATTGACTTGCTTGCCCCTCTGGCAGCCAGTGGGCAAGAAGGCGAAGCAGACGTGTGCCACATCCTGATCAATAGCAACTCATTTCTGTTCATTGAGTGAATCATGGTCAGATCCCCCCAGACCCGACAAAACCAGATGCAACACACTCTCTCAAATCTGTGCCGGAGAGCGAACGTCCCGCATTTCCAACCCGTCACGAACCGCAGACAGTGGTTAGCCCAAGCAGGTGCAGGTTTCGGCGCGGTGGCATTAAACGGCATGCTGGCGCAAGCAGAAACTCTCAAGACAGGTTTGACGACGCAAGGCTGCCATCACCCTGCAAGTGCCAAGAGTGTCATTTTCTTGTTCATGGAAGGTGGCCCCAGTCAACTAGATACATTCGATCGCAAACCATTACTCAATGAACTCGCGGGGCAGCCGCTGCCTGATTCATTTCGCGAACCGATCACAGCCATGGGTGAAAAAGGATCGCCCTTGCTGGCGTGCAAACGCAAATGGAGTCGGCACGGAGAAAGTGGCCTTGAAATCAGCGACTGGTTTCCACACGTCGCACGACACGCAGACGAATTAGCGGTTTTACGATCGTGTTACGGTGAAGGCATCAACCACTCCGGAGGATGCAATCTCATGAACACCGGCAGTATCATTGCGGGCCGGCCATCGTTAGGTGCATGGGTGACCTATGGGTTGGGCAGTGAAACCGAAGAGCTGCCCGCATTTGTGGTCATGAAAGATCAAAAAAAACCCGGAACCAATGGCGTCAGAAGTTGGGGACCTGGATTTCTACCGGCAACATTCCAAGGTACGCCGGTTGGTGATGGTCCCAATGACGAAGCCATTGCCAACCTGAAACTGCCAGCGGGGATTGATGAACCGCGGCAACGCCAGAAACTGGATCTGATTCGCAAGATCAATGAAATGCATGCCGCACGCCTTCCCAACGTTTCGACGCTGGATGCCCGCATTCGATCTTACGAACTCGCCTACCGGATGCAAAGCGCCGCACCCGAAGCAGTTGACCTGACTCAGGAAACAGCAGAAACCCGCGACCTTTACGGTTTGGACGAAAAGGAAACCGCAAACTTCGGTGAAACCTGCCTGCTGGCAAGACGGATGGTTGAACGCGGGGTCCGCTTCATTCAATTATTCAGCGGAACGGGTAGCGGTTGGGACGCCCACTCGGGAATCGAATCCAACCATACAAAGTACTGCGGCAGTGTCGACAAACCGATTGCCGGTCTATTAACGGACCTGCGGCGGCGCGGATTACTTGATCAAACCCTTGTGGTCTGGGGTGGTGAATTTGGCCGCACCCCCATGAGCGAAAAAGGGACGGGGCGAGATCATAATCCCACCGGATTCACGATGTGGATGGCAGGTGGTGGCGTTAACGGTGGCCAAGTCATTGGGGCGACCGATGAACTTGGGCTCTATGCCACTGAGAACCGCGCTCACGTACATGACATCCATGCAAGCATTCTTCACTTACTGGGACTAGATCGCCTTGAACTTTCCTACAACCATCAAGGTCGGCTGGAACGTCCCACCGTCAACGAAGGAAAAATGATTCAGCAACTCATCAGCTGAGCGAACTTCTTGACACGAAGCTCACTGTATGAACGCCGAATGCAAACCACATACGTCGGCCAATGCTGTGCGGTAGCGTCTGATCACAACTGGCAACAGAATCAGAAAACATCCCTGCGGCCTCGGTGAAGGAAACGCTTCACTCTATCCGAAGGCTGCGTCAAAAGGGCGAATTTCGCACCGTTTCAAAGTGAAGTTGACTTCACTATTTTTCCACTGGAAGCAGGCGAATCATTGCTGCGTGGTGATCGGCTCACTTTTGGCACTAGCCTAGCCCGAACTCCGATTTCTGAAACAGGCATTTTTGAGACAGGCAACTGCCCCGTGGAATCAGTAGGAATCTCGGCTAAAGGTTTGATGACGGGTAACTGTGGCGAGGGCGGCGTTGGCACCGATTCCACCGGCACTGCAGGTGCTTGCACTGGAGAACGTGTGCCACTCGGCTCAACAGAGGATTGCTCCCCACTCGACTCAGTGTTCAAGTACTGCCGCAACAAATCTCGCGATTCAGAGAACCCTCTCGCGTACTGAATCGAACGTAACGTGCCATTACTGACGACACCATCGTAATTGATAACCAAGTCCTGTAATTCAAATGCCGGACGACCGTAGTCCACGTTTTCAATGATGCGTTGAGGCCCAAGATAATTCAGCCAAACATCACCATCCTCTCGCAAGGAAAGCGTCCGAGCCAATTTTTCCGCTGCACTGCGCAGACGTTCTGGCAGCGGCAACATCAACCGAGGTCGACTCGATGCATAAGCACCATCGTAAATGGATTGGCCGACAACACCTTTAGTCGGATAGATCACCCCCGGGTACTCATACCCATAGGTTTCTGGATAAACAAAACCTGGATGGGCTGGAACAGCAAGCACAGGATAGGCTGGCACAGGAACAACAGCGTAGGGGTAGGGCACTGGAAGAGGAAACATTCCCCCAACAGGGGGAAATGAACGATAGCTTCGATAGAAACCAGTTTCGATCGCTGCAAAAGGAACTTGCAACCGCGTCCCACGATGGAAGGGCAAAACATCTACCGAAACGAAGGGGGCGCGTACTCGGACACCACCAGCACGTCCGACGACCACGACCTGAGCATTTGCGACTTCTAGCAGAAAGGTGGACTCGACCAAAACGAGCGAGACCAGACCCAGCATTGCCAAACCCGGCAATCGCCCCGCCGGCCCACTGACAAGGCGCAGTATCGAATTCGCGAACAGTTTCACTGCATTGACCTTCATTGCATTCCCCTTCATCTCACCGCAGTTGATCTCACTGCGATTCATGTCACTGACACTCGTTACAAGAATTGTCACTATTTTTCGCCACAGGAACCCGAGAACTGGCACATTGCTCTGACACCCAGACAGCCTGACGATCACACAAGTGTACCGTTCGCCAGTGTACCGTCCAGAATTCATCGGGTTCCCATTGGCAACAGCGCCGACTCAGCATCAATCCAGTTCGTGTACCAGTTTCCCGTCTTTCACGGTCCAGAACCGGACCTTTCCACTTTGCCCGGCAGAAACGAGACCCGCCCCATCTGGGGTGACACTTAGCGTGTAAAGGAAGTCTCCTGAGGCATTGAAAGATCGTAAAGACTTACCGTTCGAGGTGTCATAAAGCCTGACGTTCCCATCAGCACAAGCCAATGCGACTTGATTCGTGGCTTGAATGAATGCGACCGATGTGATCTCTTTCGAGAAACCCGAAATGGTTCGACGCTGCTCTCCCGTCTCAACATTCCAAACTTTAACCGTTTGATCAGCACTGGCTGAAGCAATTGTTTGCCCATCATCCTGCCATGCGACGGACAGGACGTGATGCGTATGCCCCTCGAGCGAACGCATGAGTTCACCGCGACGCAGATCGAGCAAGCGTATGGTCTTGTCCGCTGCGGAGGATGCTAAAACCCGGCCATCCGGGGAGAATGACAATCCCAATACGGTATCACTGTGAACATCACCAAAATCTCTCACTGACCGCCCATTTCGCACATCGAATACAACAACTTGACCTGATCGACTTGGTGGTCCGCTTCCGACAGCAAGCGACTTTCCATCTGGACTAAAGTCCATGGCAGTAACTCGATCACTGATCACAGTTGGATCATCAACGGCACCGATCGTTCGCTCCAGAACCCAACTTGAATCAATAGACCACGACTTTGGCGGCGACTCCAAATTGAATCCGACAACCGTGCTACCAAAACTGGCAACATGCAAGGGCTGCCGGTTTGCCGAAACAAACTCAGCGACTGCGTGACCATCGCTCAAGCGGTAGACATCGATGCTTCCGTCCTGTCTTGCAGCGACGACCACCTCGTTGGGTCCAAGCGTCAGATCAGACACTGCATTTCCAGGCGCCGCCATAGCTGACTGCAAAGACGCCAGCCTCTGATCTAACAGATCTTTGCGAGTGGTTTCAGAACGAATCACCTGCTGATGCTTGGGAATTGCAGCGGTAGCACGCTTCTGCGCAGCAGTCGCGGTATCCAACGCCTGTTTACGTTTGGCAACGTCAGCCTCATTTTTCTGTTTAGCACTTTCAGCATCCACTGCTGCTTTCTTCTGCGTTTCAAGTTCCTTGCCTGATTTTTGCGTAATCATTTCGGCATCGGCAAGAGTTTTTTTCGACTGATCGATCTTCGCTTGGTCAGCTGCAGCCTCATCATTTGCTTTTTTCAAAGCGGCATTGGCATCGTCGATCATCTTCTGAATCGAATCTGCCTTGGCCTTAGCAACCACCCTCAGCTTTTCGGCTTGC
>Ga0315320_10000138_pt1 | contig 57078 bp, 40 predicted proteins | sample M140m21515metaG_FD_203458 | JGI IMG/M metagenome (GOLD analysis project Ga0315320, IMG submission 203458) | Ammonia-oxidizing marine archaeal communities from Monterey Bay, California, United States - M1 40m 21515 | ecosystem: Environmental > Aquatic > Marine > Coastal | place: USA: California... | reverse complement strand
CCAACCAAGTCCAAGAAAACCCTTACGCCCCACCAAAAATCCCTACTGAAACGATGGATCGAGCAAGGCGCCAAATACGAAGGCCATTGGGCATTCATTAGCCCCAAACCTGCGACTCCGCCCAAGGGAAATTTGAAGTGGGGCCATAGCCCCATCGATCATTTTGTCCTGAAACAACTCGAGTCCAACGGCTTGAAACCCTCAGCGGAAGCGTCGCGTGATTTACTGATTCGCCGGGCAACCTTCGACCTCACCGGCCTGCCACCGACCTTGGCGGAGGTGGATGCGTTCGTGAACGACAAAAGTCCAAACGCCTACGAAAAGGTCGTGGACCGCCTGCTTACCTCCAAGTCGTACGCCGAGCGCATGACACTTCAATGGATGGATGTAGCACGTTACGGCGACAGCAGCGTGCACCACGCGGACGGCCCGCGCACCATGTGGCCTTGGCGCGATTGGGTAATCAACGCCTATCACACGAACAAATCATTCAAAGACTTCGCCACCGAACAGCTCGCCGGCGACCTCATCCCCAATGCGACGGTGGACCAGAAAATCGCCACCGGCTTCAACCGTAACCACGGCACCACCGATGAAGGCGGCCTGATCGTAGAGGAATACCGCGTGGAATACGTGGTCGATCGCGTGAAGACCACCGGCAATGTATTCCTCGGTCTCAGTATCGAATGCGCCCAATGCCACAGCCACAAGTATGATCCCATATCGCACAAGGAATACTACGAATTTTTCGCGTTCTTCAACAACAACGCCGACAGTGGCAAACAAACTCGTGGCGGCAACGCCCCGCCAATGGTCGATGTCATCAGCAAGGAAAGCCAAGCCAAGCGCCAAGCCGCTGAGAATAAGCTGAAAACTGCCAATGAAAAGATCGCCACCCACCGCAAAGGCGTGCAGGCCGCGTTCGAGAAATGGACAGTCAAAGCCGCAAAAAATGTGGACGACCAACCAAATGAACCAACCGGATTGCTGGCCCATTTTCCGCTCGATGAATTCAAGGAGCGCAAGGGCACCGACTTTGTGAATGAGAAGAACGAGGTCAAATGGGAAGGCGGCGGACGCACGGTCGCTGGCCGGTCTGGCCAAGCCTTTCGCGTCGAAGGCAACGGCTTCATTAACGTAAAGGACGTACAACCGCCGGAATGGAATCAGCCCTTCAGTTTCGGTTGCTGGGTAAAACCAGATGCCGGTAACGCCAACGGCGCGCTCTTTAGTAAAATGAATGAAGGGAATGCATTCCGCGGATTCGACCTATGGCTGCAGCAAGGATCTGTGGGCACACACCTCATTTCCAAATGGCAGGACAACGCCATTAAGGTTGTCAGTAAAGCCAAAGTACCCGCCAAAAAGTGGACACATGTGTTCGTCACTTATGACGGCAAGGGCAAGGCTGCCGGCACCAAAATCTACATCAACGGCAAAGTGCAGGAACACAACATCGAAGCTGATGGACTAAACGGCACCATTCAAACGCCAAAAGAATTCCGTATTGGCCGCCGTTTCAATTCAGCGCAAGCCAACAACATTGAGATCGACGACGTGCGCCTGTACGGCCGGGAATTGATCGTGGCTGAAATCAACGCTGTAAGCGGTAGTAATCCTATTGCCCCCCTACTAGCCATCGCTTCGGATAAACGCACCCCGAAGCAAACGGAAACGTTGCTCAACCATTATCTCAATAATATCGATCAACCCCACCAAAAGCTGGTGGCCGAAAAACGCGCTGCCGAAGCAGAAATCACTGCAGCAAACAAAAGTAAGGTCAACACCATGATCATGGGCGACCTTGGAAACATGCGTAAAACCTTCGTGCTAGAGCGCGGTCACTATGAACACCAGCTTAAGGAGGAAGAGATCAAACCCGGCGTACCGGCTTTTCTGCCGCCTATGCCCGAGGGCGCACCGGCCAATCGACTTGGCTTGGCTCAGTGGCTCACACGCCCCGATCATCCGCTTACTGCGCGAGTAGCCGTAAACCGCTACTGGTCACTACTCTTCGGCCAAGGCATTGTGAAATCTGTTTCCGATTTCGGCACGCAAGGCGCCTGGCCCACACACCCTGCCCTGCTCGATTGGTTGGCCACGGACTTCGTAAAGAACGACTGGAATATAAAACACACCTTCAAACAAATCGTCATGAGCGCCACCTATCGGCAATCCTCCAAACTGAATCGTGAGCTCTACAATCGGGATCCGGAAAATAACCTGATCGCCCGTGGCCCGCGCTTTCGTTTACAGGGCGAATTTGTGCGCGACAATGCCCTCGCAGTCAGCGGTTTGCTGGTAGATCAAGCCGGCGGCCCCGGTGTGAAGCCTTACCAACCGCCCGGCCTCTGGAACGAGGTTAGTCTCGGCGGCAATGTCCGGTTTCGGCAAGACACTGGCGAGAACCTCTACCGAAAGAGCATGTACACCTACTGGAAACGCTCTGCGCCCGCGCCTTCAATGACAATTTTTGATGCACCCACACGCGAGAAATGCATGGTAGAACGGCCGCGCACCAACACGCCTTTGCAGGCGTTGGTAACCCTGAACGATCCCCAGTTCACCGAGGCCGCCCGCAATCTCGCCCAGCGCATGATAAAAGAAGGCGGCCAAACCGCGCAGGACCGCGTTACTTACGGCTATCGGCTCGTGGCCGCCCGCCAACCGAAGCCCATCGTGGCCAACATACTGAAAGCTGCCTATAATGAGGAATTGGAGAATTTCAAGAAGAACACGGAAGCCGCCGACAAGCTCCTTAATGTGGGCGAATCTAAGCGTGACGAAACCATCAACAATGCTGAGCACGCGGCTTGGACCATTGTAGCCAGCATGCTCCTGAACCTCGACGAAGTAATCACTCGACTGTAACCGCCATGACCCTCACCGATCCCGCATACCAAAACGGCCTACTGCAAACGCGGCGCGAACTAATCTTCAACACCGCCAAATGCCTTGGCGGCGCCGCCCTTGGCTCACTGATGGCACCAGATCTGATCGCCGCCCCCAAGGCCAACTCACGCGGCGGCCTACCCGGCGTGCCCCACTTTGCCCCCAAAGCCAAGCGCATCATCATGCTGTTTAACTCGGGCGGCCCAAGCCATATCGACATGTTCGATTACAAACCGGCAATGCGCGATTTTCATGGCGAAGAACTACCGGAATCCGTCCGCAACGGCCAACGGCTAACCACCATGACCAGCGGCCAGAAATCGTTTCCCTGTGTCGCACCGATGTTTGAATTCAAGCGCATGGGCCAACACGGCACATGGGTGAATGAGACGCTGCCGCACATTGGCAGCGTGGCTGACGACATAACCATCATTAAATCGATGCACTCCGAGGCCATCAACCATGACCCGGCCATCACCTATATTCTCACAGGCACGCAGCAGCTCGGCAAACCCAGCTTCGGCTCATGGATTAGTTATGGTTTGGGCAGCCCGAACAAGAATCTACCGTCATACATTGTAATGATCTCACGCGGCTCGGGAGCGTCGAATCAGGCCCTGTACTCGCGCTTGTGGAGCAGCGGCTTCCTGCCCAGCAAACATCAGGGTGTAAACCTCCGTAGCGGCAAGGAGCCGGTGCTCTATCTCAAGGACCCCGAGGGAATCGATCGCGATTTGCGCCGTCGCATGCTCGATGGGATTTCAAAAATCAACCAGGAACAGTTTGAGGAATTCGGTGATCCCGAAACCCAAACGCGCATTTCGCAGTACGAGATGGCATTCCGTATGCAGTCCAGCGTGCCGGATTTAATGGACATCACCAAGGAATCTAAGAGCGTCACGGATCTATACGGCCCGGACGCCCAACGCCCAGGCTCCTTCGCTCGAAACTGCATCCTCGCCCGCCGCATGGCCGAGCGCGGCGTGCCGTTCATCCACCTCTTCCACCGTGGATGGGATCACCACGGCGGATTGCCCGGTAAATTCCCGAAACAGTGCAAGGATATCGATCAACCAGCTGCTGCCCTGATCAAAGATCTCAAGCAGCGTGGAATGCTAGATGAGACGCTAGTCATTTGTGGCGGAGAATTTGGCCGCACGATCTACTCACAAGGGAAACTAACCGAGACCAATCACGGGCGAGACCACCATAGCCGGTGCTTCACCACTTGGGTTGCCGGCGGCGGATTCAAGGCCGGTTATGAACACGGGCAAACCGATGATCACAGCTACAACATCGTGAAGGATCCCGTGCACATCAATGACCTGAACGCCACGCTTTTACAGCAGATGGGCATTGATCACGAGCGCCTCACCTACCGATTCCTCGGACTGGATCAACGCCTCACCGGCGTGGAAGGCGCCAAGGTGATTCCGCAATTGGTGGCCTAAGACCTTACGCGGCAGCGCCTTCGGGCTCGAGACCTCCTGAATCGACGGAATTATCCGCCCCAGCTTCATCGTCCTCCATGTACTCGTCCACGATGGCGGCACCCACGGAGTCACCGAAGCAGTTCACTGCCGTCCGGAACCGATCCAGCAACCAGTCCACCATCAGGATCAGGCCAATCGCTTCTACCGGCAATCCGGCGGCGTTTAGCACAATCAGCATGGTCACCAATCCGGCCTCCGGTATTCCGGCGGCCCCAATGGCCGCCAACGTAGCGGTCACGGCGATAATCACCTGTGCCTGCATCGTTAGCTCCTGTCCGGTGATCGGGAAATAAATCTGCGCGATGAAGATCGCTGCGGCCGCCTCATACAATGCCGTTCCATCCATATTGATCGTAGCGCCAAGTGGAAGCACAAACTTTGTGGATTTTTCAGAGATCCCCGCCTTGTCAACCGCGCACTCCATGGTGACAGGCAGCGTGGCCGAGGAGCTTGCGGTCGAGAACGCCGTCAACACGGCCTGCGACATATTCTTGAAAAACGTGATCGGATTTTTGCGGGTGAAAAACCAGTAGGCAAAAAATAACGTCACGAACATGTGAAATCCGAGCCCCACTAAAATGGTGATAATATAGAAGCCCTGTTGCCCGGCCATCTCGGCCAGCTTGCCGTCTAGATTAGCCTCGCCAAACTTGGATGCCACGAGACAGAAAATACCAATCGGCGCGATATTCATCAACAGCATCACAAAAGACATCAGCGCAGCGTTCGCCTGATTGATCATGCGCGTGATGGCAAAAACCTTGTCGCCCATTGTGGTCAGCATCGCCGCAAAAATGATGCTGAAGACAATCAGCGGCAACAGACTCATTTCCGCCGCAGACCGAAACAAATTATCCGTCACCAACATCAAAAGTATATTTTCCAGTATATCCCAGATCGTTTTCTCTTCCCCGGCCGCCTTACGTTGAGCCACAGCCTTGGCGTAAGCTTTGTCAGCACTGTCATTGTTGGCCTCAGCCTCCACGGTCTGTTGTTGCAAGGATTCATTCTCAGGATCTTTCGCCAAGGCCTCCTTAGCCTTGACTAGAGCGGCCTGTGTCTCTTGTTTACGCTCCTGTGCAGCTTTTTCGTTTTTGGCCGCGCCCTTGCGCTTGTTCTCCGCCTCAACCGCATGAGCGGCTTCCTCGTTGTTGGAAGCAGAATCATCGAGATTTTTCTGGATATTAGCCTTTAAGGCATTGAGCTCCTCCTCGGCCTTTACCTTTTCGTCGCCAGTTGCATTTTCCCACTTCGCCTCAGCCGCAGCCAATTCCTTGTTTACCCCGGGCTTAAGAATATTGACGGCAATCAATCCCACCGTTACCGCCAGCACGGTGGTGCACATGTAATAACCGACCGCCACGCCGCCCGGTTTGCCGAGCTTACGCACATCGCCCAGCCCGAGAATGCCGCTCATCACTGAGGAGATCACCAAAGGCACCACCATCATCATGAGCAAGCTCAGAAAGACTTCGCCGCCAACCTTGAATTTGACGGCAATTTCAGGAATGAAGAACCCTGCGCCAATCGCTGCTACGATGGCGCCAATGATATAGTAGGTCAGATTACCGTGACCGTCGGATTGTTTGTCGCTCATGAATTTCTCCAAGGCGCGTTGGGACCCTCACTTTAGGGAGACTTGATGAGTGAATCAATGCTTATTCACGTTCTTCACACCATTGAGTTTCTCGAACTGCGAAACCAACAATGTATCCACGATCAATTGAAACAAATGATACAGCACCAACGGTACGGCCCCGTACGGGTTGGTGGGAAAAAAATGACTCCAAATGTAAATCCCGTTGGGCAATGTCTTTTGCGATCCACAAAGAATCACTGCCGTCCGATCAGGCGACGAAAGCTTAAGCATCCCGGATACAAGCGCCATCACCCCCAAGAGCAAGGTATGCAACGCAACGCAGGCCACCAAAAATCGAAGTAACAATCCCCCACCCTGCCCCAATTTATCCGCCCCCGAAGCAAAGCCGACATACACAAATAGTAAAATGATTAGTTGCGGCACAACCTTCAAGACCGGCCGAAAGGACTCCGCGCGCGCCCACAGTTTAGGGCGCAATAATTGGCCAAACAGGATTGGTAATAGCACAATCAGAAGCATTCGTAACACCATGGCCCTCGTGTCGAATTGCACTGCGGCCCCCACCGCTCTTTCCAAAATAAATGGCGTCAAGAAGACGGTTAACGAATTGGATAACACGGTTGCCACCAGAGCCAATTCTCGGTTCCCTCCAGCCATCATAGTCAACGCCAGTGCGGATGCCAATGAACCGGCTTGCGCCGCCATGATCATCATGGCAGGTAGAAAATGTGGGTCCCCTTCTGGCCGCAACCAAAGCGCCAGCCCGTATGCCGCGGCAGGCGCCAGCGCGAAGGTTGACAAAAACACGGGTAAAATTGCCCGCCAATTAAACGCCTGCCGCACTAGACTGGAGGCATCCGTTGAAAATCCAGATATCCCCAACATGAGGCCCACAAACACGGGGATGATGTGGCCCTGCTCCTTAATATACAAACCCGGTCCGGGCGCCCAGAGCCCCACAGGAATCAAACAGAGCAGCGCTACCAAAAACCAGTATCGCTTTAAAAAAACGCCGCTCATCGAACCCCCAACACGCGGTTCAGATCGCGCACCAACAGGCTCATGTTGGGAGGCCGCTTCTCGGGGATGAAATTAATACATTTCAGAATCAGCTCATCCAATTTGATCGGAATATTTTCGTTAAACTCTCGCGGCTTACGAATGCGATACCGCGGGTTTAGCTGATTGGCGAGCATGGCCTTTTGCGTCTGCCCCTCAAACGGCTTCACGCCAGTAAGCAATTCGTACAGCGTCACGCCGTAGGCATAGATATCCGCGCGTTGATCAAATTTCCAACCGTTTGTCAGCTCCGGCGACATGTAAAATGGAGTGCCGGATTTCTTCTCAATCTTCTTTGGCTTATCCGGAATCACTTGCGCGGTGTCAAAATCACACAAATAGGTCATCCCCCCTCGACTGATGATCACATTCTCCGGCTTCACATCCAGATGCATGTAGCCTGAATCATGCACATGCTCCAGCGCGGCGGCCAACTCCACCAATATATCGCTGAGAATTTCACCCAGGCGCGCATCATCCCGTACCATCAATTCACGTAGACACTGGCCCTCCACATATTGCAGCACCTCAAACTCGCGCCCCTTTACCACACCCTGACCCAGATATCCGACCACATTGGGGTGTGGCGGCATACTCTCCATAACCTGGCAGCCGCGCCGAAACAATTTTGGCCCGGAGGAGCCTACCCGAAATGTATCGTGCATCACGCGCAACGCCACCGGCTTGCCTTCCGCATTATTCGCCAACCAAATGGTCGCTAAACCGCCCTTGGCAATGCGCTCCAACAATCGGTAATCACCGAATTTTCTGTTCTCAATAAGTTCGATACCCGTCCCTTTTGACCTGTCCGGCGCCAATCGAACAATCCGATCGCTCTTCGTTCAACAAAAATCGCTTGGCTCCAGCCGAACCAACGTGTACTGCCCCTTCGTGCGCAACACTGCTGCCATCGCCGTCTACCTGTTAATTGTGTTTATTGGAGCCGCTATTATGGCCCCTGCAGCTTGGATGGCAGTGTTTTCTGATGCACCCGCTCTAGGCTTCCTGAATATCTTAGAATCCCACGACGATTTCCATCGCTACTTCAACCGCTGCCTAATGCTGTTAGCCCTGCTCGGCCTTAGCATACTGTGGCGAGTCACCAAAATCGGATCTTGGGCGGAACTCGGCTGGGCAGATTTTCCTAATGCCAAAAAACGCATCGGCATGGGGCTTCTCATCGGCATGGCTTCCCTGATGGCCGTGGCGACCCTAGGATTGATATTCGAAGCCCGCGAATTCCGCCCGGCACATCCGCTCGGTGAATGGGGAAAGCACTGGCTCAACACGCTGGGCGCCGCCATCGTCTTGGGAATTCTGGAAGAAACCCTGTTCCGCGGAATGCTCTTCGGCCTCTTGCGCCGTGACATGAATTGGCGTTGGGCGGCTGTATTCAGCGCCCTGCTCTTTGCCACCGTCCATTTCATTGATCAGAGGCCTACCATTTCCGAGATTACTTGGAATACCGGCTTCACGGCGTTCCCGCAATTCATCCATGACTTTGCCAATGATCCCCACTGGCCCGCGTACGCAGTAAACCTTTTCCTAGCCGGACTCATTCTGGCGGGCGCCTTTCAGCGAACCGGTAACCTCTTTGTTCCCATCGGCATCCACGCAGGCTGGATTATAGCCCTGAAAACCAACAGCTTCATTAGCTCCCCCGTAAACACCCACATCTTTTGGGGAAATAACAAAACCAGCGACGGATGGGTAGCGACTCCCTTGCTTGCTGCAATGGCATGGTATACCTTACGCCATGATCCACAGTCCGCTGAGCCAGTGGATTAATTCCACGCTGGCGATCGCTTATCCCGAGCGATGCCAACTGTGCGAGCAACATTTCGCAGCAACCTCGCAGGGTTATGTGTGCCGGCCGTGCCAAAAACTTCTTCGCCGCACAAAGCCGCCTTGGTGTCCCCAGTGCGGCCTTCCTGTTGACTCAAGTCAGCCTTCCAATTCTGCGTGCCTTAATTGCCGGGAATCAAATTGGCAGTTTCATCAGGCGCGTTCAGTCTTCACCGCACAGGGGCCCATGCGCGAAATCATTCACCGCTACAAGTATGATCAGCATGAGTTTTTTGAACCGTTCCTGAGACAATGTTGCCGACAAGGCGCGGCGCTCAGGCCAACAACGTACGCAGCCTTGATTCCCATTCCGCTTCACCCAACAAAAGAACGCGATCGCGGATTTAATCAAGCAAACCGGCTTGCTGAATTTTTCGGTGAATTATTCGAATTACCGATCAAAACAAACCTGCTGAAGCGCGTCCGTTTTACTGAAACCCAAACTCACCTCCCCCGCACCCAAAGGCTGCGCAACGTAAAGGGATCATTCCATTGTCCCACTGGCATCAGTCGAAACCGGTTTTTGCTGGTTGATGATGTGATGACCACTGGCGCCACAGCCAGTGCCGCGGCGCATGCCTTGAGAAAATCCGGTGCTCGACAGGTGGATGTACTCACATTGACCCGTGCATTACCTTTTTAATTTTAGCTTGTGACCTGCCCCTGAATCTCATCATCATCCTCTCGGCACGCTTAGTGCCCCATATGGCAGATACACCCAAAAAGACGCTTGGCTTCGAAACGGTGGAACCGGCTGTCACGCCGGCCACTGATGTGGAGCCGACGATTCAGAAAAATCCCGTCAGCCCAGGCACAACCAGAAAACGGGAGATTCCACAAGGTCTCTGGACCAGGTGCCCGGAGTGCGAAGAGATGATCTTCGACAAGGAACTAGAGGAAAACCTCAAGGTCTGCCCGCTCTGCGCTCATCATTTTCCAACCACCGCTTGGGGCCGCATCAATGACCTCACGGAGCCGGATTCGTTTCAGGAAACTGATGCGAACATGATCAGCGTGGATACGCTGGAATTTACCGGCACGGCGGCATATGCCGATAAGCTAGAAAAGCATAAGGAGAAAACCGGCCTCAAGGACGCCGTCATTACCGGCATCGGCCGCATGGGCGATCATGACGTTGCCCTGGGTGTGATGGACTTTAATTTTCTGGGCGGCTCCATGGGCTCAGTGGTCGGCGAAAAGATCACACGGATCATTGAACTAGCCACCGAACGTCGCCTGCCCGCAATCGTGATCAGCAGCAGTGGCGGCGCCCGCATGTACGAAGGCATGTTCAGCCTCATGCAGCTGGCCAAAACCAGTGCAGCGATCGCCTACCACGGTCGGCAAGGCCTGCCGTATCTGAGCGTCCTAACCCACCCCACCACCGCAGGGGTCATGGCCAGCTATGCCAGCTTGGGTGATTTAATTATTTCAGAACCCAAAGCGATGATCGGCTTTGCGGGGCCGCGAGTTATTAAAGACACCACGCAAAGCGAGTTGCCCAAAGGGTTCCAAACAGCAGAATTCCTAATGGAACGCGGACTGATCGATTCCATTGTCGACAGGACCGATATGAAAGACAAGATCACTGAGTATCTTGATTATCTCTGCCTGAATTTAAAGAAGGACTAGAGCTTCGGCTTGAGCTTCTGGTAAATCAACTCCGAGGCGCCTTTGTCGCCGAACGGCCCCACCCGAATAGAGATTTCCGTCTTTTCAGGGCTTCTCGCTTTAGCCTTAAATACCACCCGACCAAAGTCCCCATCCGCCACGACGGTGCCGGTGAACGCCTTAGTTTCCTTCTTATCAATATTGAAATTTAATTCTGTGCAAGTTTGCTCAATCGCCGCTAACACCTGTTCCACTGGCTTGGCTGATTCCACCTCCAAGTCGCCGCGGATATAAGCGACCGTTCCGGCGCCGGCACCTGCCGCCACCAAACCCACGCAGCCCGATTGAAGGTACAACATTCCCCCCGCCACAACAGCGCCCAATATAGTATTGAATTTCATGTTTCCTCCTTGATCGCGAAAGCAATAATCAGACAATAGGCGGTGCGACTGCACGGGTCAAGCGGCGCACCCCCAACTTATTCACACCAGACTACGCTTGCCACCAACTGGCCCCAATGCGACATTCGGCCGACGGTGGCGGACGACAAATCCAAATCATTGCCCACGGAGAAAGCACGGCAAAAAACGCTGAATGCCCTCCAGATACTGCACACCGACCCCGAGCCTGTCTTCGACAAACTGACCCAATTAGCTGCTCATGTGGCTCAGGTGCCCTTCGCCGCCATCAGTTTCACAGGCCCAAACGAGCAGTGGCCCAAGGCAGAATATGGTTGGGCACTCGGCTCCACCCCACGGGATCAATCGCCCTGCGCCGTCAGCGTGGAACGCGGCACCCCGATCATCGCTGAAAACGCCCCAGAACACGAAGCCATCCGCCACTTGACGCCCGTCACCGAGGGCGACATTCGGTTTTACGCCGGATTCCCATTCTCTGCAAATAACCAAACGGTCGGGGCTTTATGTGTCGCCGGCCCAGAAGCCAATTCACTGAACGACTCGCAAATTTCATTACTCGAAGGCTTGGCCACCCAAGCGGGCGTGCTTGTAGAAAACCGCCACCAAATCAATCTACTGAAAGAGGAGAACGCTGAACTCCTCATTCAGGAACTCGGAGCGGAAATGGCTGAGGAAAAATACCGCAGCATTTTCGACCACGTTCAGGAAGGTATTTTCCAAACCACCGCGGATGGCAAATTCATCTCGGCCAATCCAATGCTAGCACGGATTTATGGATTCGATTCTCCGGATGAACTCATCAACCAAATGGAGGATGTCTCCCAGGAATTATATGTGGACGTTCAACGCCGCGAAGAATTTATTAAGATCATGACCGAGCGGGATGTGATCCATAATTTTGTTTCACAAGTCAAAAAAAATGACGGCTCACTAATCTGGATTGCTGAAAATGTTAGGGCCGTACGAAACAAAGACAATCAGCTGCTGTATTACGAGGGCACCGTGGTGGATATCACGGAAAAACAGGAAACAGAAAAAGCCCTGCGCGATTCTGAACTACTCTACCACTCACTGGTAGAAACTATCCCGCAAAACATCGTCCGCAAAAACCTCAAAGGTGTCTTTATTTTTGCCAACCAAAAATTCTGCCAAACTATCGGCAAACCGCTTGAGGATATACTCGGGAAAAATGATTACGACCTTTCCCCCAAACATCTCGCCGATAAGTACCGTCGTGACGATATGCGCGTAATGGAAACCGGTGAGATCTATGACACCACAGAGATTCATCCCGTGGCCGGAAGCGGCGATGTAGACATCTATATAGAAACGGTCAAAACCCCCTTGCTCGATTCCCATGGAAACATCAATGGCATCCAGTGCATGTTTTGGGATGTAACCGAACGGCATGAGATGGAGGAGCAGCTTGCGTATGAGCGCGACCTACTCAACGCACTGTTGGAAAATGTTCCTGACCGAATTTACATCAAGGACACTCAGTCACGTTTCATCAAAGGTAGCGCGGCTCTGGCCAAGCGGCTTGGGCTGAAGATGCCCGGGGATATTGTTGGCAAAACTGATTATGACTTCCACCCCGGAGGCTTGGCCAAGTCATTCCATGAGGACGAACAACGCGTCATTCTCACCGGCAAGCCAATAATCAACAAAGTGGAGCAACAATCCGACACCGATGGCCGGGATATCTGGGCCTCGGTCACCAAAGTACCTTTCACCAATCGTTCGGGCATTACCACGGGTGTGATCGGAATCTCCCGTGATATCACAGCGTTAAAACTGGCTGAACGTGAAACCGTACGTGCACGCGACTTGGCATTGGAAGCGGCCCAGATGAAGGCGCAGTTCCTTGCCGTGATGAGCCATGAAATCCGCACCCCGATGAATGGTATCATCGGCATGATCGATCTGCTACTCGATTCTGAACTTTCGGAGGAACAGCAGGAATATGCCGACACAGTCCGGACCAGTGCCGACGCCTTGCTAGAGATTCTGAACGACATCCTCGACCTTTCCAAGATCGAGGCAGGACGTTTGGAACTTGAAAAAGCTGAGTTTCCGCTCCGCCAAGTGATCGAGGAAGCGGTCGAACTGCACGCTCTCCGGGCTGAGGCAAACCACGTTGAATTGCACTGCCATATCCCGCCGTTACTAGATGGACAATATCGCGGTGACGCTGGGAGACTTCGGCAGATTCTTCTGAATCTGATCAGCAATGCAGTGAAATTCACCGAGGAAGGCGAAGTTCAAACTTCCGTTCGGTCTATTAACGAAACCGATGGCGACGTGAAACTTCAGTTCACCGTCGCCGATACTGGCATCGGAATTAGCCCGGAAATGCGTGATAAAATCTTCGACGCTTTCCGTCAAGCCGACGGTTCCACCACACGCCGTTACGGTGGCACAGGCCTTGGCCTCTCCATATCCCGCCAACTCACCGAAATGATGAATGGCGATATGTGGGCGGAGAGCACCCCGAACGAAGGCTCCCAATTTCACTTCACAGCCGTATTGGAAAAAGAAGACGGCGAGCTTCAGCGATATGCAGAGGAATTATCCGGCTGTTCACTCTTGGTCATTGTCCCCAACGATTTTGCACGCAACGCCATCGAGGAATATGCCGCCCAAATGCAGATTAATGTGACGCCTGTTAACTCCGAAAAGGAGGCCCAATCCGCTTTGGCGAAACTGGGCCCATTCGATTTAATCCTGCTCGATCTCAATCTCAAGGACGGCGATGCGCTGGATCTTGTCCAAGAAATTCATTCCTCCACTGAACACGCCAACTCAAAAATAGTCCTACTCACTACGCGCCGCATGAAAGTCGATCCCGGCATGCTGCGCACCCTGGGCGTTTCCGGCACCTTGCTTAAGCCCGTCCGTTTAAACCGACTCCATCAAGCTCTTTTAAACGCCCTGACCGGAAAGGCTCATAAACCTAAATCCTCCACTAGTAACTCCGTCAACCAGCACAATTCCTTGCGCATTTTGGTCGCCGAAGACAACCCCATCAACCAACGCGTGGCCACCCTGCAACTGACTAAGCTCGGTCATCAGGTGGAGATTTGCGAACACGGCCAAGCCGTATTGGATGCAAACCTAGACCAGTTCGACATCGTGCTGATGGATTGCCAAATGCCCGTCCTCGACGGACTCGAAGCAACTCGACGAATTCGCAAAATAGAGTTGGAAGACAAAACCCGCGAACCGGTTTACATCATCGCGATGACCGCGAACACCCAAGAAAACGACCGTGCCGCCTGCATTGAAGCCGGCATGGATGATTTTGTTTCCAAACCCGTCCAACTGAAGGAACTGCAAATAGCCCTGCAAAAATCGTTAGGGATTGAAACCGAAGAGGAAGAGGCCGCCGAATCAGCCGCCCTCCTGCTGGACACCACGCAACTGGATCAATTGCGAGTCGACGGCCAGGATGATACGTTTCGTGAGATAATCTCGATGTATTTGGACCAAACTCATTCACAATTATCCGAGCTGCGAACCGCGTTTATGGATCAAAACCACGTGGAGACCGCCAACATCGCCCATCAAATCAAGGGCAGCAGCGCCAATCTGGGCGCCAGCCAATTGGCTGATGCTTGTTCTCGCCTTGAGACCAGCGCCAAATCAGGTGATCTCGAAGAGGGCCACACGCTGCTACAGGAAATCCAAGGCACCTTTGACCGCACGAGGGTGCAATTTCAATCACTTTTGGACGAATAACCACCTTTGACAAGCGCCCCGCCCCAAGCATAGTTTACGTCCGATGGAAGCACTGCACGCGCCCTGGCGCATTGATTACATTCTCGGCCCCAAGAATCCTTCAGACGATGCTTCTGTGTTCACCCAAATCGGCCAATCCGAGGACGATGAGGGAAACTATGTGATCCGTCGATACCGGCACGGTTATGCCGTCCTCAACACCTACCCCTACAATGGCGGCCATGTGTTGATTGTGCCCTACAAACAAGTGCGGGACTTAGACGAATTGAACGACGAAGAGAATCTCGATTTACTTCAGCTCCTCCAATCCACCAAGCGCGCGATTCAATCCACCATGAATCCGGATGGCTTTAACATTGGCCTCAATCTCGGACGCGTTGCCGGAGCCGGCATTGAAGAACACCTCCACTGGCACATCGTCCCGCGCTGGTCTGGGGACACGAATTTTATGCCCGCAATCGGCCAAACCACTGTGCTGCCTGAGGCGCTCACCGAAACCGCTGCTAAACTCCGAAAGGCTTTGACCGAGCAATAAGATGCCCACCGTCACCCTTCAGTACGAAAGCGCCCGCCAAGCCCAACAGTTGTTTGATAACAACCCGGCCAACCTCCGCTTACTCCAGGAAGAATTGGAAATTCAAGCCACCTCCCGGGATGGTTGGATTAAGCTGGAAGGCAATGACGAGAACTTAGCGCACGCTAAAGATATATTCGCCTCTCTTAAAGATCAACTCGACTCCGGTCAGCGGCCCCGCCAAAGCGATCTGGTGAAAGCCATCCAAACCGTTAAAGAGGACGGAGGCGAGGCCCTCAAGGGATTAAAGAGTCAAACCATAACGACTTCCCCGAAAAAGCCTTCGGTCATCCCGAAAACAGTTGGCCAAAAGGAGTACATTCAGGCGATCACAGCCCACGACGTCACCTTTGGCGTAGGCCCAGCCGGCACGGGCAAAACCTATCTTGCCATGGCCATGGCTGTCAGCGCCCTCCAGATCGGTGATGTTTCCCGCATCATCTTAACCCGCCCCGCGGTCGAGGCAGGCGAGGCACTGGGTTTTCTCCCCGGCGACTTACGCGAAAAACTCAGCCCTTATCTACGCCCTTTGCACGATGCCCTGCTCGACATGGTCCCGGCCGAGGAAGTGCAACGGCACATGGAACGCGAAACCATCGAGATCGCTCCGCTTGCCTATATGCGCGGCCGCACTCTAAATAACGCGTTTGTGATTCTGGATGAATCGCAAAACACGACCAATGAACAGATGTTCATGTTCCTAACCCGCCTCGGCTATCACTCCAAAGCTGTTGTCACCGGCGACCCCACGCAAGTTGATCTTCCGCCATCGAAACAGTCTGGTCTTATTGAGGCTCTGCTTACTTTGCGCCATACTGAAGGCATCGCCATCAAGGAGTTTAGCCAACACGATGTGGTGCGCCATCCGTTGGTACAAAAGATCATCAACGCCTATGAAACGCGACGGAACCGGGAATGAACACCCTCAGTGTCCGCAACCAGCAACGCGTGTACCGAATCGCTTCTCGTGAATTCAAAAAGGCGGCGACGATCACTCTCGAGCAATTATTCCAAGCCCCGTCCTATCAACTGTCTGTCGCCTTTGTTTCCCCGAAACGCATGACTGAAGTCAATGAAGCGCATTTGCAACACGAAGGTCCGACGGACATTATCACCTTCGATTATTCGGAAGCCGATACGCTTGATGGTGAACTCCTCATCTGCCCGGCCGTAGCCGCCGAATATAGCCAACGCTACAATGTCTCTCTTGGTTGCGAACTCGCCCGTTATTTCATCCACGGCGTCCTCCATCTTCAGGGCCACGATGATCATGTCCCGGACGATCGACGGCGAATGAAGCGGGAGGAAAATCGCCTCTTAGCCCAACTGGCCAAACGCTTTCCAGTGGATTCCCTGACCCATGGATGAAAAAGCCAATGGCGTCATTTTGCGTGTCCGCCCTTTGACGGACAGCAGCTTGATCGTCCACTGGCTAACCCGAGAGCACGGTCGACTCAGCACAGTGGCAAAAGGCGCTCGCCGGGCCAAGAGCCCCATGCGAGGCAAACTCGACTTGCTGTTTGAATCCGATTTCTCATTTCGCCGCAGCCGCCAATCCGATCTCCACACACTGCGTGAGGTGCAACCGCTGGCCAATCACCCGAATCTCCGGCTGGACATCAAGCGTCTTCAACTGTTCGCCTATGCCACCCGGTTGATTGAACGAGCCACCGAACCAGAACACGCCTTGCCCGGCATTCACGCGATTTTCACGACGCTACTGAAACATTTGGAAAACAACCCGACTCGGCCAGCATTGACCTATGCCCTGGAAATCAAGACGCTCAACGAACTGGGGTTGGCTCCACCTTTAGACAACGACAATCTCGATAAGGGGACTTGCCTGCTCATGGAACAGTTGGCGGTGTTGAATTGGGACGCGATCATCACGCTCACACCCACGCGCGAACAAGCCACTACCGCTGGACGCTTTTTGGGGAACTTTATCCAGCATCATTTGGAGTTCATCCCCAAGGGACGCGACCAGTTACTGGCCTGATGAATTCACCTCGGTCGGCTCCACCCATTTATCGTGTTCCTTAATCAGGCCCACGAGGGATTCCACCGCTTCCTTTTCCGGTATATTGAACCGCACGGGCGATTTCCCAACATACAGATTGATCTTCCCGGGTGCCCCGCCCACATAGCCAAAGTCCGCATCGGCCATTTCCCCTGGCCCATTCACAATACATCCCATGATGGCGATCTTTACACCCTTGAGATGTTCTGTGCGGGTTTTGATTCGGGCCGTTACTTCCTGCAAATCAAATAATGTCCGTCCACAGCTTGGACAAGCCACATAATCCGTTTTAAAGGAACGACAACCGGCCGCCTGTAACACATTGTAAGACAAACGCAGCGATTGCCCCGCCCCACTTTCACTGCGCACTAAAATCGAATCGCCAATGCCGTCACACAGCAGAGCCCCGATCACCACAGAGGCCCGCAGCAAGGCGACATTCGGCTCCAATGGCACTTCCTCGAAAATCAAGGTATCCTTTAGCAGAATGGGGTTAGTCTTACCCTTGGCTGATAATTTCGCGGCCAGCAAACGAAAAGCGGTAATTGTTGGCAGGCTCACCCCATCGGCTACCGTAATCATTTGCGAGTCATCATCGATCGCAAATTCCTCACTAGGGTCCACCTCAAGCAAATCGAGATTTTCATAAACCCCCTCTGGCCGCACATCATCACCGGGACGAATTCGCGAGGTTAATTTATCCCATGCATCTTGCCCAACGATGACCCGAATCGTCTGATCACCTCCACACAGAATTCCCCCGCCTAAGTCAATTTCCGTTGAAGTACGGCGCGCGTAGTCGAACGGATCATACGACAAGCTCACCTCATCCACTTTCGAATCAGACGATGTCAGCTCAGGGATTTGGGTGAGCAGATCGTTACATACAGCAATCTCATTGGGAGAGTCTTCGGTCAAGGAAACACGGATCGTATCGCCCAAGCCGTCGCACAATAACGAACCGATTCCGATTGCGCTCTTAATCCGCCCATCCTCGCCCTCTCCCGCTTCCGTAACCCCAAGGTGTAACGGATAATTCCAATCCGGCCCTAGGTCAGCCAACCGGGCCGCCAGTAAACGATAACATTCAACCATCACCTTAGGGTTGCTGGATTTCATCGAGAACTTGAAGTTATGAAAATCTCGATCCCGCGCAATGCGTGCAAACTCTAGCGCGCTCTCGACCATCCCCAACGGCGTATCGCCGTAACGGTTCATAATACGATCACTCAGCGAACCGTGATTGGTGCCGATTCGCATCGCGCGATTAAGGCGCTTGCACTCGTCAACCAACGGGCCAAACTCTTCCTCAATCCGAACCAATTCCTCGGCGTACTCCTCTTCGGTGTATTCGTGCGAGGCAAATTTCTTAGAGTCGGCGTAATTTCCGGGATTGACTCGGACCATCTCCACCCATTTCACCGCCTCCAATGCCGCGTCGGGTTTAAAATGGATATCCGCCACCACGGGAACATTGGAACCGCGCTCGCGAATGCCCGCAACAATCTGCTCGAGATTGGCGGCGTACCGTTTGGTCTGGGCTGTGATTCGAACGATTTGGCAACCGACCTCTACCAAGGCCATCGATTGCTCGACGCACGCTTCGGTGTTCAGTGTGCTGCTGGTAAGCATTGATTGGCGCACCACCGGATGATCTCCGCCCACCACCACGCCGCCTTTTTCCGGTTCACCAACCACTACGGGCCGGGACGTACGCCGTTGATAGCGATACGGTGAGGCGCAATATTGCATACTACTCGCCGGAACCGGCTGGTTGCTCCACCTTTTCAGTGTCGCGATTGAAGATATCGCGCAACAACGGCACGCGTTTCACGTCCGCAAACGTCACGTACACGAAGAAACACAGCAGCAGCGCTGCAAACGCCGTGGTGGCCCATTCCTGAATTTTTACACTGACCGGCTTATTGCGAATCCACTCAATGATGGAGAGCAGGATATGCCCGCCATCAAGCACCGGCACCGGCAACAGGTTCAGAATAGCCAAGTTGATGTTCAGCAGAACCAGAAAGCTCAGGGCCAACCGCAGGTCATGATTCACCTGAATGGCAAGCATGCCAAAAATCCCGACCGGTCCGCTCAAATCTTTAGCTCCCACACCCGATTCCTTACCTCGCCCAAGCGCCTTAAACGTGATGGCAATTTTATCGAGCACATCCCCGATCTGAGCCGCCGGAGACGGATGGGCCAGTTCTTTACTGTAACGAATGGGCTCGGGCTTAAAGACCAGCCCAATATCCTGTTTCAACGCCACCCCCAGCCGATTGTCTTGCGGGGTGATGGAAACTTGGATTTCTTTATCACCACGCAGTAGGTCCAGTTGAAATTCTTTATTATCCTGAGCCTGAATGATATCCACTAACTGACGTGTGCTGGTCACCCGAACTCCTGCCGCGCTTTTAATAACATCCCCTACTTGCACATCAGCTTTGGAGGCTGGGGTCGACAAGCCATCTTCATCCTCATTAACCACCTGTTCAACCGAAACCCCGGCAACATCCGGCGTTTCAAAAGATAGCTCTACCTCTTCATCAACCCGGGCCACACGAACGGTTTTCTCCTGCCCTGCATCTGCCATCAATAAATCCAGCAATTGATACTGACTATAGGCTTTTTGCCCATTAACACTCAGCACCACATCGCCGGGCTTGAAGCCTACATCTCCCAAGAGACTAGGCGTCTCAAAATTCATCACCTCAAGGAGATCGTGATTATCCAAACGAATCCGCCGGATCCCTCCGCTCCATGTACCGGCCGGCAAATCAAACTGACGCTGTTCCTCGCCGCGTTGCATCTGAACCGCCACCGTTTCCCCTTCACTATCCAGCACGGCATAAACGACATCTTGCCAAGTTTCAATTGGCTCATCGTTCACATTCGTGATCCGATCACCCGGTCGCGCGCCAATGATGTACTCCTCGGACTGTTCGCCCACATAACCCACCACAGGCTCATTGATAGGTTTGGGAATTCCAACTAACCATATAAACACCGCGATCAGAATCGCAAAAATGACGTTCATCAACGGTCCGGCAAATGCCACCAGAATCTTGGACAAAGGAGAAACCGGCGGCAACTCCTCCACCGGTTCCGGCGGCTCGCCCTCGCTATTTTCTGAATCTACATCAGCTTGATCTTCAGGTTTCCCCTCAATCGCTTCGCTGGTAAGCATCTGCGGCAGCTTCACAAAACCGCCCGCAGGAATGGCTCGGATGGAATAGAGAATCCCCTCGTGCGTTTTGCTCCAGATGATCGGCCCAAAGCCAATGGCGAATTCCTCGACCTTCAAGCCGCGCTTCAGAGCGACCCAAAAGTGACCAAATTCATGAACGAAAATGGCCGCGCCAAAGAGCAGGAACACGACCGCCACCACGTAAATTATGTTTAGAATATCAGCCATCCCTCAGATGTGGGCGGGAATATGTCAGAAAAGCGACCTGTTCGCAATGCACAATCACGCGTCCAAAACTAAGTTTTCCGCTGCCTTTCGAGCCCAAGAATCTGCCTCAAGGATTTCCTCCATAGCAGGTTGGGCCACCAAGTCATGAGCCGCCATCACAGCGGCCACCGTTTCCGTGATACCCAAGTAGCTGAGTTGCCGCTCACAAAATGCCTCCACCGCCACTTCATTGGCCGCATTGAGTACCGCTGGCAATGTCCCCCCCACCTCTCCGGCACGCCGGGCGAGGCTCAGAGCCCGGAAGCGGTCGGTATCCGGCTCCTCAAAATCCAGCCGCCCAATCTCAGCCAAACTGGTTTGAACACGGTCACTGGCCGCCCTGTCAGGATATGTCAGCGCATATTGGATGGGCAGACACATATCAGGCGTAGAGAGTTGCGCCAACATGGAGCCATCTACAAATTCCACCATCGAATGAATCACGCTCTGCGGATGCACGACAACTTTAACGCGCGGCATTTCGATATCGAATAACCACCGCGCCTCAATCATTTCGAGCCCCTTGTTAAACAGCGTTGATGAATCGATGGTGATCTTGCGACCCATTTCCCACGAAGGATGTTTCAGGGCCTCTTCGACAGTGATTCCGGCAAATTCACCGGCGGGCTTTTCCCGAAACGGACCGCCCGATGCGGTCAGCCAAATTTGCCGAATACTATTGGCCGGCTTTCCGTCAAGGCATTGAAAAATCGCCGAGTGTTCGCTGTCGACCGCCAACACCTTTACACCGTGTTTGCGGGCTTCGGTCATCACTGTTTCACCAGCCATCACCAAAATTTCTTTTGAAGCGACGGCAATATCTTTACCCGCACGAATCGCCGCCAGCGCCGGCTGCAGTCCAGCGGTGCCAACAATGGCGATCAACACAACATCAGCCTCCGGCATTGTCGCCAAAGCCAACAAACCTTCATCGCCGCACTCAACGGCTGGGGCACCGTTATATTCGTTGGCCAGCTCCTTGGCCGCGGCCGGGTCAGTGACTGACACCATTTGTGGTTTGAACTGGGTCACCTGTTCCCGAAGCAAATCCACATTCTGTCCAGCAGCCAAGCCAATCAATTCAAGGTCGTCCGGCAAATCTTCCACCACCTTGCAGGTGCTGGTACCGATCGAACCGGTGCTACCTAGTAAGACGACCTTTTTCATGACGGCAAAATGTACTTGAGATACAGGTACATGAGTGGCGCATTGAACAGCAGACTGTCGAGGATGTCCAGAATGCCTCCGACGCCTGGGAAGAAACTCCCTGAATCTTTCATGTCTGATTCACGCTTGAAAAGTGATTCGACCAAATCCCCCAAAACCGACCCCACCCCCAGCACTACGCCAAGGATCAGCGCATGCATTAAGGGCATTGCCCCCAAATGTTCACCGGCAAAATGGAGAAACATCCACGCACCCACGACTGAAAAGACAATCCCCCCTGCAAATCCCTCCCAAGTTTTCCCAGGACTAACCCGCGGAATCATTTTAGTGCGCCCGATCAATTGCCCAGTGCAATAGGCCCCGGTATCGCTCATTTTACTGACCACGATAAAAAACATCAGCCACCAATGCCCTTCCAAGTCTGGAAAATACCGAATCTTCTGCAGCACATTCAAAAGCATTGCTACATAGACGATACCGAACACAGTCGCGGCCAGTGGAGCTAGGCTACTTTTATCCTCATCCGTGTACCTTCGAATTTGTGCAACGCCCAGCACCGGAACCGCACACAATAGAATCGCGATTTCAATATCCAAGGCCAAATCAGGTTGGCCCTGTATACCAAGAGCCCAAAACGCAGAACCAATTAAGGACACTCCAATGACAATGCCCAATCCACGAAACGGCTTGAGACCGCGTTTCTCAGCCATGCCATAAATTTCCACCAACGCCAATACTCCGAGCAAAGTGATGATGCCGCCAAAGGCGATGAGAGAAAGTTGTTTACTCGAGCTGAAAAGGCCAATCATCAACACCCCGTAGAGGAACGAGGCGCTCCCCAATCGCTGCGCAAACACTTTTCCTTTGCTCGGATTGGCTTCTTCCGGGGCGACCATGAAGTTATGACGTTACGGGCCTACCCAATGCAGGTCGAGCCCAAGCGGTGAAAGTTGTCTACAGCTTCCCGAATCGGCGGTGTCTCTTGGCGAATTCCTCCAAGGTTGTGTAAAACGCCGCCTTACGAAATTCCGGCCAGAGTGTCTCGGTAACCACCATTTCTGCATAGGAAACCTGCCACAGTAGGAAATTACTCAACCGCATTTCGCCACTGGTTCGAATCAGAAGATCAGGATCCGGAATCTGACTGGTGTACAGGTGCATACCGAACATGGTCTCTGTAACCTCTTCCGGCACCAGATCCCCCGACTGTACTTTTTCGGCAATGGCTCGCGAAGCATCCACAATCTCCGCACGTGCGCCGTAGCTCAAGGCGAGCACCAGTGTCAGCCCAGTGTTTTTGGATAATTGTTGCCGGGATTTTTCCAGCTGTTTTTGAACCGGCTCCGGCAATCGATGGATCTGCCCGATTGCATCCAACCGCACGTTGCTTCGATCCAGTTCCGGCGTCTCCTTTTTCAAATAGTACGCGAGATATTTCATGATCGCGTCCACCTCAGATTTGGGCCGATTCCAGTTTTCGACCGAGAACGTGTAAAGAGTCAGATACCGAATCCCCACTTCCGATGCGGCCTTAATAATCGCGCGGGCAGATTCCGCGCCGCGCCGGTGCCCCTCAATGCGAGGCAACCCGCGTTCCTTGGCCCAGCGTCCATTGCCATCCATGATCACCGCCACATGCAGCGGCAGCAATTCCTGCGCGGCGGCGCTTAGCTTGGCCGCGCGCGCACTCATACGAAGATGGTTTGATTGCGGGCAGGCCCGATCGACGCGATGACAATCTTGGCGTCGATCATCTTAGCGATCGCCTGAAGATAACGCCGCGCCCTAGGCGGCAAATCCTTCCAAGTCTTGGCTTTGGTCGTATCCGTTTGCCAACCGGGGAATGTTTCATAAACGGGCTTCACCTGCTCGATTTCCTCGGAAATGGTCGGCACATAATCGATCGTTTTCCCGCGCAACTTGTAAGCCGTGCACACACGAATCTCCGGCAACTTGTCCAGACCGTCGATGTTGGTAATGGCCAATTGATCAATGCCATTCACCTGCGCAGCCTGACGGGTTGCCACGGCATCAAACCACCCACAACGCCGCGGCCGACCGGTTGTGGCACCAAATTCTCGACCCATGTTATGAAGCATATCGCCAATATCATCATCCTCTGTCGGGAACGGACCGCCACCCACGCGCGTAGTATAAGCCTTAATCACTCCCAGCACGTGATCCACCTTGTTCGGCGGCATCCCCGAACCGGTGCAGGCGCCACCCGAGGTGGTATTCGAGGAGGTCACAAACGGGTATGTTCCCTGATCGATATCCAGGTAAGTTCCTTGCGCACCTTCGAAGAGTACCTCTTTATTCGCAGCCAAAGCATCGTGCAGCATCTTGGTGGTGTTCGCCACAAACGGCTTTAACCGCCGGGCAGCCTTGCTGTATTCCTCATAAACCGCTTTGAAGGAAACGGTCTTGCCGCCAAAGGCCTTGATCAGGCGATTCGCCTCACGCACTCGCGAACGCAATAGAGATTCAAGTTTTTTGGTATCCACCAAATCCGCCATTCGCAATCCGGTGCGGGCGATCTTATCGCCATAAGCCGGCCCAATACCGCGCAAGGTCGTGCCGATTTTATTCTTACCCTTGATGCGTTCGGCGCAAGCTTCCAACTCGCAATGGTACGGCATCACAAGATGCGCCTTATCGCTGATGTACAGCCTCCCTTTGACGTTCACCTTCTTTTGCTTGAGGCCATCCAATTCGCCCACGAGCGACGTGGGATTGATCACCACTCCGTTCCCAATCAAGCACACCTTGCCTCGCCGCAAAATGCCCGAGGGGATCAAATGCAAAATGTATTCCTTGACCCCCACGCGAACGGTGTGACCAGCATTGGCGCCGCCTTGGCTCCGCACCACCACATCCGCCTGCTCGGTGAGCACGTCGATGATCTTTCCTTTACCTTCGTCGCCCCATTGGGCTCCCACGAGAATTGTATTAGCCATAAAACAAAAAACCCCGACAAGCGGGGCAAATACCGGTTGGATTTGCATTTGAAGAATGGGAGTCGACCCGCGGACTGTCAATCAAATCCCTTCCCGCCACGCCTGCCGATGGTTATGCTATGCGCATGCCGTTACCGGCCGATTACCATATGCACACGCCGCTCTGCCGCCACGCCAAAGGCGAGCCGACGGAGTTTGCCGCGCGCGCAATTGAGGTCGGCTTGACTGAGATTGGTTTCAGCGATCATTCCCCCATGCGTGAGGATGATTTTGATGATTGGCGCATGCGCACCAGTGAATTGACCGAATACGCCTCCAAAGTGGACCGGGCGAGACTGGATCACCCCACCCTGCCCATCCGCTTTGGATTGGAGGTCGATTTCCTGCCCGGACAGGAACCGTGGATCCGCGAAATCGCCGACCTGCATGACTGGGATTATTTCATCGGCTCGGTCCATTACGTGGGCGATTGGGCAATCGATGATCCGGCTACCCTGAACCAATGGCGTGACCGAGACACCATGGAGGTGTGGACCAACTATTTCAAAAATCTTACCGAGGCTGCTGCGGCCGGCTTATTCCAAATCATCGGGCACGCGGATCTGCCCAAGAAATTCGGCTTTGTGCCCGAAGATGATTGCGTTCCGTTATATCGAAATTTCCTGACGGCTTGTGCCGACACTGAAACCTGTATTGAGCTGAACACTGCCGGGCTTCGAAAAGATTGCGCAGAAATTTATCCGCATCCAGATATCTTGAAAATGTCCCACCTACTCGGTGTCCAAATTACATTCGGATCAGATGCTCATGCACCGAAGGAAGTCGGTATGGATTTGAACCGCGCCGTAACACTCGCGCGTGAATGCGGCTACGAAGAATGTTGCCGGTTTGAGAAAAGGAAAAAGTCCGTGATTGCTATTTAGCGATCCCGCGTTCGCTGGATTCAATGAAAGCCAGCAAGTGTTCCAGCTCAGGGCTTGTCGCCACATCGGCCCGCACCTGTTTCACCGCGTTGGTAAAAGTCTGTTCACTGCGAAACAAAATCCGGTATGCCTTACGCATAGATTTCTGCGTATCCTCATCCAAGCCGTTTCGCTTGAGACCTTCCTTGTTCAGCGTGCGCGTCGCCGCCGGATTGCCATCCACCATCATATACGGCGGTACATCCTGAACCACTTTGGAGCACCCCCCGATAATCGACATAGTGCCGATGCGGCAAAATTGATGCACGGCCGCCAGACCACCCACAATGGCGCGATCTTCCACCGTCACATGCCCGGCCAAGGTGCCGACATTCGACATGATGATGTGATCGCCAAGCTGACAATCATGCGCGACATGCGTATAAGCCAACAGATTGTTGTGAGAGCCAATTACGGTAGCGCCCCCTTCGGCGGTCGCACTATGGATGGTAACATATTCGCGGAAGGTGTTGTTGGAGCCAACCCGCGTCCAAGTGGTGCCGCCGCCCCATTTTAAATCCTGGGTCCTCAACCCAATCGAGGTAAACGGATAAAAGGCATTCTCTGAACCTATCTCGGTATGGCCATCAATCACTACGTGCGAGTGCAATTCGCACCCAGCCCCCACGGTAACATTGGGCCCAATCACGCAATACGGACCGATGCGGCAGCCCTCGCCGATTTGCGCGCCTTCCTGAATCACGGCAGTGGGGTGAACCTCGTTCATCACACCTCGCTGTCGATGAGCATGAAGGTCACCGACGCTTCGCTCACTTCTTCTCCGTTCACCGAACATTTACCTACAGCCTTGCCGATCTTTCCGCGGGATTTGGTGAGCTCCACATCGATGGTCAGAATATCGCCGGGCAACACGGGTTTACGCCATTTCACGTTTTCAGCAGCCATAAAATAAGCCAACTTGCCGATGTTTTCCGCCTTCTTCAGCATCAGAATGCCGGCCACTTGCGCGATGGCTTCCAGCTGAAGCACGCCCGGCATGATCGGGTGATTCGGGAAATGTCCTTCGAAAAAAGGCTCGTTAATGCTGACGTTTTTCTGGGCGACAATGTGATTGCCGTCGATGGTGGTCACACGATCAACCATCAGAAAGGGGTACCGGTGCGGTAAGACCTTCATGATTTGGCTTACGTCGAGAATCGCGCCGTCCTGCACAATAGATTCGCGGGCTTTTTCTTCCACAGCCACGGTAGCTTGCCGTTCCTTTTCCGGAGGCGGCGCAAAAGTTTCGGCCGTTTGCTTGGGCTTACGCATTTGGGAAAGAATCCTACGGGCCATTTCACAGTTGGCCGCGTGGCTAGGCTTCACTGCAACTATGTGCGCCCCGATGGGTTTTCCGGCCAGCGAAAGATCCCCGATGATGTCGAGAATCTTGTGCCGGACAAATTCGTTACTGTAACGTAACGGTTCATTGGTGAGCACCGCATCATCCCGAATGACGACGGCGTTTTCCAAACTACCACCTTTGATCAGGCCGTTTTTAAACAGGTGCTCAATCTCTTCGTAATAACAAAACGTCCGGGCGCGGGAGATGTCATTGCGCCATGTGCCGGGATTTACCTCGACGCTGAAGAGCTGCGTGAAGCGGCCATTATCTCCTGCGCTGGTGCAGGTGATCTTAAGGCGGTCATACGGAAATGCGGTCATCTGCGTTTCACCGCTTTGCAATTCAATGGGGGCCTCGAGCTGATAAATATCTCGCTGCGCATCCTGTGCCACAATGCCCGCCTCTTCGATCATCTGGCAGTACTGCGTGGAACTGCCGTCGGCTATGGGCGGCTCATTGGCATCGAGCTCGACCATGGCGTTGTCGATACCGAAACCGGAAAACGCAGCGAGCACGTGCTCCACGGTGTGCAGCTTGACGTTGCCCTTGGAAAGCGTGGTCGAGCGATTCGTTTCCGAAACATTCTCCACCAAAGCATCGATCTCCGGTTGGCCTTCGAGATCCACCCGACGAAAGCGGATGCCATGATTGGGGGGCGCGGGCAAAAAGGTCATGTTGACCTTGTTGCCGCTGTGCAAGCCAATGCCGCTAAAGCTGGCTTGGCCGGCCAGTGTTTGCTGGGTGAGCACGTCGGGATTTAACCCAATGGATGGGGCGGACGCAAGCCGCGAGAGGAGGCTTACGCCTCCTCCTCGGCAGCTTCACGCTCCTCAAGGGCGGCTTTGCGCGAGAGACGCACCTTGCCGCGCTCGTCGATCTCGAGCAATTTCACCCAGATCTTGTCACCCACTTTGGCGATATCTTCCACGTTTTTCACGCGGGCACTGGCCAATTCGCTGACGTGACAGAGTCCGTCACGGCCCGGCAGAAATTCGACGAATGCGCCGTACTCTTTAACGGTCACGACGGTGCCCTGGTAGAGTTTACCCACCTCGGGTTCCTCATCGCTCACTTCACGCTCAGGTTTGTTGTTGTTGCTGCCTTCGTCTTCAGCGGGGGCTTCAATCTCGCCGCTGTCGACCATGGCTGCTTTGCGGGAGAGGCGCACCTTGCCGCGCTCGTCCACGCCTATGAGTTTCACTGGAATGCGATCGCCTTCCTTAACCACATCAGTGGCCTTGTCGACGCGCTTATCGGAAAGCTCGCTGATATGGCAGAGACCGTCCTTGCCAGGAAGGAATTCCACGAAGCAACCGAAGTCCTTGATCGACACCACAGTACCTTCGTACACGCGGCCCACTTCGGGCTCAGCAGTCATGCCCTCAATTTCCTCCACGGCCACCTGCATGCCCTCAGGGTTGAGGGAGTAGATATTCACGGTGCCGTCGTCTTCAATATTGATTTCACAACCGGACTCTTCGACGATGCGTTTGATGTTCTTGCCTCCCGGCCCAATGATCAGGCCGATCTTATCCGGGTCTACCTTCAACTGCGTAATGCGCGGAGCATACGGGCTCATCTCACCCGCTTCGCTGATGGTTTCGTTCATCGTATCGATGATATTGTGGCGCGCCACACGGGCGGCTTCGATTGCCTCTTCCATGATGTCCATGGGCAAGCCCTTGAGCTTCAGGTCCAACTGGAAGCCGGTGATACCTTCCTTCGAGCCGGCGATTTTGCAATCCATGTCACAGAAAGCGTCTTCCCAACCCATGATGTCGGTCAGGATTCGGTGATCGGTGATCTTGCCGTTGTCATCGAGGTCGGTGCAAATACCAATGCTGATACCAGCACACGCGCCCTTCATTTCTACGCCCGCGTTCATTAGCGCCAAGCTGCCGCCACAAACACTGGCCATCGAGCTGGAGCCGTTAGATTCAAGGATCTCAGCGATCAACCGCACGGCGTACGGATAGTTGTCATCCATCGGAAGCATCGGGAGCAGTGAGCGCTCCGCGAGCGCGCCGTGGCCCACCTCGCGGCGACCAGGGCCCATAATGCGACCAGTTTCACCAACCGAATAGTTGGGGAAGTTGTAATGGAGAAGGAACTGCTTGCGATCCGGTCCGCCAGTGTAACTATCAAACCGCTGGGCATCATCGGTGGTACCGAGAGTGGTGGTCACCAACGCTTGTGTTTCACCACGGGTGAAGAGCGCCGAGCCGTGAGTGCGCGGCAACACGCCTACTTCACATTGGACGGGACGCAGCGTGTCGAGGGAACGACCGTCAAGACGTTTACCCTTCTCTAGAATCAGGCCGCGCAGGGCGGTCTTTTGGATGTGATAAAAGGCTTGATCCACCACGGGGCCAGTGACTTTGTCTTCGCCAAATTCCTCGCGGAGTTTGGCAGCCACTTCATCTTTGATGGCGCTTACTTTGTGTTCGCGCTCGAGCTTGGCCACGGTGAGCAACGCTTCCACGATGCGATCGCCGCCGCCGAGTTCCTCGGCTTTGTCGAAAATAGCGGGCGGCACCACGAACAGTTGATCGCTGATGTCTCGCTTTTCTTTGCCGCATTTTTTGACGAGCTCTTTCTGAGCTTCGATCTGCGGAATACAACATTCCTGGCCAAACTTAAGAGCCTTAATGAAGTCGGCCTCAGTGATTTGATCCGCCGAACCTTCGTACATCACCACGTCGGTTTCATTACCAACGTAAAGCAAGTCCAGATCGCTCTCGGCCATTTCGTCGTTCGTCGGGTTAGCGACGAACTTGCCGTCAATACGCGCCACGCGCACCGCGCCCAACGGGCCGGCCCACGGGATGTCGCTCACCATTAGGGCAGCGGATGCACCGAGGATGCTCAACACATCCGGCTCATTTTCGCCATCAGCGCTGAGTAACAAGCCGTACACCTGACACTCATTGAACCAACCCTTGTTGAATAGCGGGCGGATGGGGCGATCGGTGAGGCGGCAGGTGAGAATCTCCTTATCGCTCGGGCGACCTTCGCGGCGGAAATAATTGCCGGGAATTACACCACACGCCGAAGCACGTTCTCGGTAATCCACTTGCAACGGGAACCAATCTTGGCCGTCACGGCTTTTGTTGGCGGCGACGACGGCTGTCATTACAATCGTCTCGCCCATTTGTACGGTCACAGTGCCATCAGCCTGTTTGGTGATGTGGCCACTGCCAATCGTGATTTCTTTATCGCCAACTTTGGCGGTTACTTGGTCATTAGTCATTTTCGTCTTTGGCTGGTTGCGGGAGAAAATTCAGTCAAACACCTCGTAAGGTGGCTGAATGAAATTGCTCCTCTCACAGCGATTGTATCGCGATGGTTTAAAGTACGGGCGCAGACGTCGCGTCGCCCTGCCCGGGAAAGTTGGGAACTGAACTAGCGAATACCGAGCTGTTTTTTCAGCTCAGTCATATGGTTGACATCCTTCCCTTGAAGATAGCGCAACAGGCGCTTGCGGCGGCTGACCATAATGAGCAAACCGCGGCGGGAGTGATGATCCTTCTTGTTGGCCTTGAGATGGCCTTCCAAATGCTTAATCCGGCGGCTCAAGACCGCAATTTGCACATCAGCAGAACCGGTATCTTTCTCGTGTGTACCGAATTCCGAAATCGTCTCAGCTTTGACTTTCCTATCCATTTCCTTTGCAGCGGCGGAAACTAGAGCAAGCGCCCAACCTTGGCAAGCGATATTCTGTCAAAAAACGCCCTAAAATGCAAAAGCCGTTGACAGAAGTGCCCTTTTTGGCCAGATAATGCTCCTCTGACGGCTGCCAGAGTAGCTCAGTGGTAGAGCAGGAGACTCATAAGCTCTTGGTCGGTGGTTCAAATCCGCCCTCTGGCACCATTTTATACCCATTTTCCGGAAAAACTCCTGAATAACCTTTGCTTGTTCGCATTCTGCCAGGACCGCATTGTCACGCCCGAGTCACACTTTTTTAAATGTTTGAGGGAATAAAAGGCCTGTTTTCCAACGATATTGGAATTGATTTGGGCACGGCCAATTCGTTGGTTTTTTTGAAAGACCGCGGCATCGTCATGCGCGAACCCTCCGTGGTCGCCATCCAGTCCGGTACCAAAAATGTGCTCGCCGTGGGCAGCGAAGCCAAGGCTATGCTTGCCCGCACCCCGCCCAACATCACCGCCATCAGGCCCATGAAAGACGGAGTCATCGCGGATTTCGATGTCACCGAGGCCATGCTCCGCTATTTCATCGAAAAAGTGCATCACCGCAAGCTCGTCAAGCCACGCGTGGTGGTTGCCGTGCCCTCGGGCATCACCGAGGTGGAGCGGCGCGCGGTCGAGGATTCCGTGACCCGCGCCGGTGCCAGTGAATTCTACCCTATTAAACAACCCCTCGCCGCCGCCATTGGCGCCGGCCTGCCCGTGGCCGAACCGGCCGGAAACATGGTCGTCGATATCGGCGGCGGCACCGCCGAGATCGCCGTGATCTCACTAGCAAACATTGTGCAGGCCACTAGCCTTCGCGTCGGGGGCGACCAATTTGACAGCGCGATCATCAACCACATGAAACGCGCGCATAACCTTTTGATCGGCGAACGAACCGCCGAGGAAATCAAACTGAAAATCGGCTCCGCCTTCCCCTTAGAGGACGAACTCACCATGGAAGTGAAAGGCCGCGATCTAAGCCAAGGCCTGCCCCGCACCCTCACCGTAAGGTCTGAGGAAATCCGGGACGCCCTCCGGGAACCGCTCACCGCCATCCTCGAATCCATCCGCCAAATCCTCGAGCAATGTCCGCCGGAACTTTCCGGCGACATCGTGGACCGCGGCATTGTGATGGCCGGTGGCGGCGGACTCCTGCGCGGCATCGACCGATTGGTGGCTAAGGAAACCCAGTTGCCCGTGACCATCGCGGAAGATCCCCTGATCTCCGTGGCCAACGGCACCGGCAAGGTGTTGCAAAACATCGACTACTGGCGCAACGCGGCCGCCACCGCCTGATTGATTTCCCCGCCGTTCGTTTGCCTCGCCCTTCGAGGAAATGAACAACCGGCTATACATAATCGCAACCGGCCTCGTGCTGCTGCTGGCAATAGTGTTTTTCAACCTATCGCCGGATAGCTCTGCGCGCCTCAAACGTGTGCTCGCAAGCTTTCACATCCCACTTTTTTCCGCACAAAAAACCGCGGAAGCCACCGGCGAAATTCTGGTGGATCAAACCGCCCCCCGCAAGGTGCTCCTGCAGGAAATCCACGAACTGAAACGCCAAAACCAAATCCTCGAACTGCGCCTCGGCCAAGCCCAATCCTTGGAACGCGAAAACCGTTCCCTGCGCGAGCAACTCGAACTCCGGCCCAAGCCCGAGTGGAACCCTCGCCTCACCCGAATCGTTGGACGCGATCCCGCCAACTGGTGGCGTTCTGTGCTGATTGATCTTGGTGCTAAAGACGGGGTCCGCGTCGATATACCTGTTATGTCCAGCCAAGGCCTCGTTGGCCGCGTCCAGGAAGTGCACGACCACCGCTCCCGCGTGGCGCTGCTCGGCGACCCGGCCTGCCGCATTTCAGTAACCATCGAAGCCACCGGCGAGAGCGGCATTATTAGCGCCAGTGGCGGCACCGTTTTTGATCCTACATTGGTCAAACTGCTTTATCTCCCTGCCAACACCGAAGCCCGTGCTGGTGACCAGCTTTACACCAGTGGCTTGGGTGAAATATTCCCGCGCGGCATTCCGGTAGGCAAGCTCACCGCCGTCACTGCCGCCCCAGGCGCGCTCACCACACAGGCCAGCGTGAAACTCGCTGTGAACTCCTCCAAACTCAACGAAGTGTGGGTCCTCATGCCAATGCCATGAAAGGATTCTTTACCCTCACCATTTTGCTGACCGCCCTAACCTCGATTTATGCGGCATCGGCTTGGCATTTGCCCAGGCAACTCACGGGCGCCCAATTGGATCCCTTACCTGCGCTCATGCTTGTCGTGGCCCTGCGCGCTCCCATCTCCGCCGTTACCGCATTGGCCATCGGCGGCTCACTCCTGCAAAGCGCCTTATCTTCCGGGCCCGTGGGGGCATCGCTCGTTCCGCTTTACGCTCTCGGATTGGTTATACATCTCAATGCCCACAGCCTTTCCCAATACCATATTGGCCCACGCTTCGCCCTTGGCGCCATTGCCGGCGGAGTCGTTCCGGCGCTCACCTTGGTTTTACTAGTACTCTCAGGCCATGAGCCGCTTGTCGGCTGGTTTACTCTCTGGCAATGGTCTGTCGGGATTCTGGGCAGCGGAATATTTGCCATGCTCTTTTTTCCATTGCTCGAGTGGCTCGATCGATCCGTGGAAGAACAACCCTTGGCCGCACCCTACGACACCACCACCCGCATTGTGCGAGGCACTCGATTCCATGGATAGCCTTGAAGCACATCGCGATCGGGATTCCCGAGTGTACCACGTAGGAGCTTCCCTGCTCTTAGGCACAGCCATGCTCCTTGGAGGTCTCTGGTACGTGCAGGTGGCCACGGCTTTGGTGTACATGGAAGATCAGGAAACCCAATCCATGCGTACCGTGCGAGTACCGGCGGTGCGTGGCAGCATTCTGGATATCCACGGCCGGCCATTGGCGTTTGATCAACCGAAGTTTGTTGTGAACGCCTATCTTGAAGAGCTTCGCCATTATTTCCGCGAGGAATGGCGAGCCAGCCAGCCTGATGATGATTTATCAGCTAAGGAAAGCGCCCAACTTGAAATCGACGTCCGCCATCGAGTGGTCCATCGTTTCACCCAACAACTTGGCCTGAGCCAATTGATGGATATTTCGCCGGCGGATATGCAAAATCATTTTGTCAATCAACGTGCCCTGCCCTTGCCGGTCATTTCAGGATTATCCTCCACCAATGTCGCCCGGTTCATGGAGAACAACTGGAAAGTGCCCGGCCTCGAATTAGAAGTCACCCCCCAACGCCGTTACCCTTCAGTGAATGTCGCTCATCTTGTCGGTCATCTGCGACGCGACAATCGGAGTGAGCAGGATCAATTAAATTACAACTACCGGTTACCTGACTACGCCGGCAAACTCGGCCTCGAAAAAACCTTCGACTCCTTTCTGCGAGGGCAACCCGGCACACGCGCCGTAGAGGTCAATAACCGCGGATACCGTCAGGCCGAGAGCACCCCAGTCCCCCCTCAACCTGGAAGCCACGTAGTTCTCACCCTCGATTTTGAAATCCAAAAGGCCGCCATGGAGGCTCTGAAAAACGGACTTAGGGAGATCGGCATCAAGGCCGGAGCGGCCGTGGTAACCGAGGTGAATTCTGGGGACGTGGTGGCCATGGTTTCCGCCCCAGTATTCGACCCCAATGAATTTACACCGGGCATCAGTCACTTGCTTTGGAACAATTACCTTACAAACCGGCCTTCGCCCCTGTTGTTCCGAGCCACACAGGAACGCTATCCCCCTGGTTCTATTTTCAAGATCATCTCCGGCTTGGCTGCCTTGGAAAACGGCTTGGACCCCGCCGAACACGTCCAATGCCGGGGGAGCTATCGGATTGGCCGCCGCCGCATCAAGGATACCGCCAGCCCGGGGCTCTACGACTTCAAGCGGGCATTTAAAAAATCCAGCAATTATTATTTCATCCACCAAGCCGTGGCGGAAAACCATGGAGCCGATCACATCATCAGAATGGCACGCCAGTTCCATCTCGGCGACCGCACGGGCTTACTGCCTGAACAGGAAGTCGCCGGCCAAGTCCCTTCACCGGAACGCATTCGCAAAGGTTGGGGTGATGGTGACACGGCAAACATCTGCATTGGCCAAGGCGAGATTACGGTGACGCCTTTGCAAATGGCGCTCATGGTTTCCACGGTGGCCAATGGTGGTACGTGTTATTATCCGCGCTTGGTGGATCGAATCGAATCGCCGGACCCCAATGAACGCCAAGCCGTCCGCCAATTCCCCCGAGCGAGAGTACGGAGCAACTTGTTTGTGAAACAGAAAAGCCTCGCGGTGGTGCAGGAGGCCATGTACGCGGATGTCGCCGAAGAGGAAGGCACAGGGCGAGCCGCCGCAATTGAAGGCTATGACGTATGCGGCAAGACTGGCACGGCCGAGGTGCGAGGAGGCGGCAAGATCACTTGGTTTGCCTCCTATGCCCCGTACAAAAAGCCCCGCTACGCAGTGGTGGTGATGGCCGAAAACGGGACCTCTGGTGGCAAAACCTGTGCGCCTATCGCCAAAGAAATTTTTGAGGCACTCAAGGCCCGCGACGAACGCAATGATATCGCTCGTAATTAAATGAACTTTATCACCCAACTCATTCCCTGGCACCGGCTCGACCGAGTGCTGCTGGTGGCTTTGGCAGGGTTGATGACCTTTGGTCTGCTGTTTGTTTATAGTGCCACCTATAACAATGAGCTGTTTGCCACGGCCTCAACCCTCCGCCAGCCATTTGTGAAGCAGGCCATTTTTTACACCGCGGGCATCGGGATCGCCTTTGTCTTATGCCTGAAAGATTATAACACCCTCGGCCGCTGGGCATATGTGTTTTACTGGCTGAATATCCTGATGCTGACGCTCGTACTGATCCCCGGTATCGGCTCCATCCGTTACGGAGCGCGGCGTTGGTTTGATTTTGGCATTACTCAGTTTCAACCCTCAGAAATGGCCAAAATTGCGTTTGTTATGGCAATGGCGGCGTTTTTGAGCCGTCCTCGGGGTGAATTGAGCGATTATCGCATTCTTTTAAAGGGAATCGGGCTGGCCGCGGTGCCTTTTTTTCTGATTTTGCTGGAACCGGACCTCGGTTCTTCGTTAATGATTCTCCCCACGGGGCTGGCCATGATGTATGTGGCCGGCGCACCGGCGAGTTTTGTCCGAAAGCTCATCGGGGGCTTTGTCCTCATTGTAGGACTTGCTTTGACGTACGTTTTTTTCGTACCCAATGACTGGAAACCAATCCAGCTCCCCGACTACCAGAAACGCCGACTGATGGTGTATTTTGGCGTGGATTACGCCAAACATTACGCAGGCCCGGGCGCAACGGATGCGGAGATCCGGCGAGCCCATGCTTTGCAGCGGCAAGATTCATACAACGTGGCGCAAGCCATGATCTCCGTGGGTTCGGGCGGACTTACCGGCAAGGGTTGGAAAAAGGGAATCCAGAACACCTACGGCTATTTGCCGCGGGGTGTGGCCCACAATGACTTTATTTTCTCGGTCATAGCTGAGGAAAGCGGATTCGTGGGGAGTACACTCGTTGTGCTACTCTACGGAACGATCATCGTGGTCGGCATCCGGACAGCCAGTCGCTGTCGGGATCGCCTAGGGCGCATTATCGCCACGGGAGTGGTGACGCTGCTGTTCTGCCATGTTTTTGTAAACATTGGCATGAACATCCGTATGGTGCCCGTCACTGGACTACCCTTGCCACTGCTTAGCTCCGGTGGTTCATCAGTGGTATGTTCACTGATGGCCTTGGGGCTGTTGCAAAACGTGCGGCTCTATCAAAAAGACAACTAAAGACTTTTACTCATGAGTAACAAAAATTTTGGAAAAAGAAATAAAACCAAAAGCTTCCGCCCCTCAGGCGGCATGCGCAACAAGGTGTTAAAAAAGGAACCCGAACAAGGCCGCGAAGATATGGAGAACGGCCGAATCCTCGATGAGCCCGTGTTCGATCACACTCACGAGGCCGAGATCCTTAAGGCCGAAAACAATGCCTTTGGCGTAAAAGAAGAAGCGGAAAAGCCCGCCCCTAAAAGCCACGACGACGCCCCAAAAAAGAAGGAGCAGAAAGAGACCGGCATCATCGCCTCAGTCAAACGCTTCGTTCGTAAGCTCATCCCCAAGAAACCTTCCGGCCGGGAAATCATAATCAGTGCCGAGAGTCTCGAAACCCGCATTGGTATCATGAAGTCCAATCGCCTCGAGGACTTCACCATGGAGCGCAATAACGACGAGCGTATTGTCGCCAGCATTTACAAAGGCAAGGTCCGCAATCTGGAAGACCGTCTTGAGGCCGCCTTTGTGGACATCGGAATCGAGAAAAACGCTTTCCTCCATTACTGGGACATCCTGCCCGCCAATCTCGAGAAGCAATATGAGGTCATCGAGCGCAAAGGCAAACGCCGTAAAACCCCTCGGATTTCAAAGAAAGACATCCCCAAGAAATATCCCGCCGGCAGCGAAATCATCCTGCAAATCCAGAAAGGCCCCATCGGCACCAAAGGCCCCCGTGCCACCACACACCTCTCCATCCCTGGCCGTTTTCTGGTGCTGCTCCCCTACTCTGATCAGCTCGGAATCTCTAAAAAAATCTCCGATTCCAAAGAACGCAAGCGACTCAAATCCATACTGCAGGACCTTGATATTCCGGACAACATGGGCGCCATCCTGCGGACCGCCGGCGAAGGCCGCCGCAAAGCCTACTTTGTGCGCGACCTCAAGATCCTCATGGATCAATGGAAAGAAGTAAAAGACCGCATCGACAATGAGCCGGCCCCCAACTGCGTTTTCCGCGAACCGGATCTTATCGAGCGTACCGTGCGCGACTTTCTCACCGACGATATCGACCGCATTCTCATCGACAGCAAAAGCGATTATGAGCGTATGTTAAATCTCGTCGAAAAAGTTTCCCCTCAGTCCAAGAAAAAACTGGAACATTACACCGAGGTCCAGCCAATCTTTGACAAGCTCGGCATCACGAAACAGCTCGAAGCCGCCTTCTCACGCAAGGTTAACCTCAAAAGCGGGGGCGCCCTTGTTATCGACGAAACCGAAGCTTTGGTCGCCATTGACGTGAACACCGGCAGCCACAAAGGCGGCGGCAAAGATCAAAGCAGCACCATCCTGCGAGTGAACATGGAAGCCGCTGAGGAAGTGTGCCGACAACTCAAGCTCCGCAACATGGGTGGATTGATCGTTATTGATTTCATCGACATGAAGCAACGGCGTGACCGCGACAAGGTCATGAACAAGGTCAAGGAATGCCTACGCAAAGACAAAGCCAGGACCCACGTGCTCCCCATCTCCCAGCTCGGCCTGATGGAAATGACACGCCAGCGCCATTCCGAAAGCGTACAATCCACCTTCCATGACGAATGCCATTACTGCAATGGCCGCGGCAACATTAAGAGCCCCATCACCATGAGCGTGGAGATCCAGCGCAAACTCACCGAGATCCTCAAAGCCCGTGGTAAAGATGAATCCGACTTCATTCTGCGCGTCGCCGTAAACCCCAATGTGCTAGATCGGCTACGCCGCGAAGACGAAGATCTCATTATCAATTTCGAGAAAAAATACCTGGTGAAGCTCGAGTTCCGGGCCGACACTTCGTTCCACGCCGAGCAATTCAAGATTTTCGACGCCACCAACAACCGGCAGCTGGCCAGTGTCGGCGAACATCACTAGGCCTTTTCATTGACAGAATCAGGACGGAGCGTTGCCATCAGGCATGCGCTCCGTTTTTCTTAGCGTCCTCGGCATCAGCGCCCTTTTCCATACCGCCGTCGCCGCCCTGCCTGGGACCCGTTCGCTCACCGAAAATGGCGATCGATCCGCCCAAATGGTCGCAGGGATTAGCCGCTTTCTGGATCGGCAAATTGAATCCGCCGCCCAACAGCCTCCGCAGCAGCAACTCGATCCCATCACCGCTCGGAAACAACTCCGAAAGGCTGTAGGCGCCGTGGACTCACTCCTTTCCTTTGAGGGACTCCAATTCATTTCCAACACCACACGTGATTCCATTCGTTACCATGATGCCCACATGGAAGTCCACGCAGTCCGCTGGCCGGTTTTTAAAAATGTCCATGGCGAAGGATTACTGATCACGCCGACCGGTTCCATTCGTGCCCGCGTGGTGGCCATCCCTGATGCCGACCAGACCCCGGAGCAAGTAGCCGGTATTGCCCCCGGCATTAGGCCCGAATCCCAATTCGGCCGTCGGCTGGCGGCCGCAGGATGTCAGGTCGTCATCCCCACGCTAATCAATCGTAGCGATGAATTCTCCGGATCCGATCGCGTCGCCTACACCAATCAAACTCACCGCGAATGGATTTACCGACAAGCCTTCGAAATGGGCCGTCATGTGATTGGCTATGAAGTTAGAAAAATTGAAGCTATCCTCAATTGGTTTGAAGCTGAAAATGCCAAGATCCCCGATCCGGCACCGATTGGGCTGATTGGCTATCACGAAGGCGGCCTCCTGGCCCTACATACGGCCGCGCTAAACCCTCGTGTCCATTCAACCTTAGTTAGCGGATATTTCAATGCCCGCAACCAAGTGTGGAAAGAACCGATCTACCGCAACATTTTCGGCCAACTTAATCAACTGGGAGACGCCGAGCTGGCTACTCTCATCTCCCCGAGCACCTTGATCATTGAGCACGCGGCAATCCCAACAATCTCCGGCCCACCGACTGCACGTCCCGGACGCAGAAGCGGCGCTGCTCCCGGCGTCTTAAAGACACCCCCGTTTGCATCTGTATCCAGTGAAGTTCACGAGGTCATGAAACGCACCAGCCCTCCTCCGAAACATTTTTTCATCACGGCAGACGGAAAAATTCTTGAGAATTTTGCCGGCAAACAATCATTAGAGTTATTCTTGAAAGGCCTTCAAGTCACGCCGTCTGCCAACTGGCATTCAACGAAAGCTCCCGCCAAGGCACTTCATAGCCCCATCCCCCAAGACCGGCAAAAACGTATGGTTCGCGAATTGGAAGAACACACCCAGCAACTCCTTCGCTTCTCCGAATATCGCCGTAATGAACAGTTTTGGAAGAGCCTAGATTACAAACAAGCCGAAAACTGGCACACCCACACCCAACCCCACCGCAAACACTTCAGCCATGAAGTAATAGGGGAATTCCAGATACCGGATGTTCTCCCAAATCCGCGTTCACGGAAAATTTTGGAAACCGAAAAATGGAATGGCTATGAGGTTACGCTCGACGTTTGGAAAGATGTATTCGCATGGGGTTACTTACTCCTCCCCAAAGACATAAAGCCCAACGAACGCCGGCCTGTCGTGGTCTGCCAGCATGGCCTTGAAGGTTTGCCGATGGACACCATCACGCGCGACCAACAATCGCGTGCCTTCGGAGCTTACAAAGGGTTCGCCGCCGAATTGGCTGACCGCGGCTTTGTTGTGTTCGCGCCACACAACCCTTACCGCGGCCGGGACGCCTTTCGAGTGTTGCAACGTAAGGCCAACCCACTGGGTAAGTCGCTGTTTTCGATTATTGTCCCACAGCACAATCGAATTCTTGATTGGCTGGAAACCCAGCCTTATATCGACAAAAAGCGCATCGGTTTTTATGGCCTGTCTTACGGAGGCAAATCCGCCATGCGTATTCCGGCACTTGAGCCGCGTTATTGCCTTTCCATTTGCTCAGCAGATTTCAATGAGTGGATTCGTAAGAACACGACCGTGGACGCCCGCTACAGCTACATCTTTACCGGCGAATACGAGATCTTTGAATATGATCTGGGCCACACTTTTAACTACGCTGAAATGGCCGCCCTTATTGCGCCGCGGCCATTCATGGTCGAGCGAGGTCATCACGACGGAGTAGCTCCCGATGAATGGGTGGCCTATGAGTTCGCTAAAGTTCGCCGACTGTACGCGCAATTAAAGATTCCAGAACGCACTGAAATCGAGTACTTCAACGGTCCGCACACTATCAACGGCCAAGCCACCTACGCATTTTTACATCGTCACTTAAATTGGCCTGAACCAAAAAAATGATCGAATACCTCATTGGAGCGGGAATCATCGGAGCCGCTGCTCTTGTTTCCAAGCTGCTTCAGCTGGAACAGACCCAACCGACCCTCGAAATTCACCACCGCCCTTTCCCGTTAGAATGGCGTGAAATACTCGAGAAAAAATGGCCGATTTATTGCCGTCTCCCAGAGAATCTACGGGATCAACTCGAGCAATTGACATTGGTGTTTCTCGAGCGCATTGAGATCCGCGGCATTGATGGACTTGAAATAACCGATGAAATCCGTGTCCTCACTGCTAGTCAGGCCTGCTTGCTGTTAGTAAATCAAAACACCTTCTTTCCCGCAAAACTCAAATCAGTCGTCATGCGCCCAAGCGCCTACACTGCCACGCAATATGATTCTGTTGGCGGAGTACAAAGCGAACGCGAGATTCATGTACTGGGCCAATCATGGGAGAGCGGTTTGGTCGTCCTGTCCTGGGACAACACTCGCACCGGCGCAACCAACGCTAAGGACGGACGAAACCTCGCGCTTCATGAATTCGCCCATCAGCTCGATCAAGCAGACGGCCAGGCTGACGGGGCACCCATTCTAGGCTCTCCCGAACAATATGATCGATGGCAGTCAGTTTGCTCCAAGGTGTTCACTGATCTACAGGCAAAAGTGAACGAAGGAGACAAGACCCTGATCGATGAATATGGCGCCACCAACCCGGCCGAATTTTTCAGCGTAGTCACCGAAACTTTTTTTGAAAAACCGTATTACCTCAAAAAGAAACGCCCCGAACTCTACAAGCTTTTTTCAGAGTACTACCAAGTTGACCCACTCACTTGGGCTTAAAAAAACTTCACCCGCCAACCGGGTGATTGGCGGGTGAAGACCTGTCAGTAGCCTTACTTGCTCTGTTACTCACTCAACGCCCAGAGGTCTGTGAAGCATCTGGATGTATTGCGAGAGATTCAAACGATTCCGGTCATGCCGAAATCCAGTATTGAAAAGGGGAACGTTGAAATACATACGCGGGGTTAATTCTGCTCGGGATCAAACCGGTGCAGGCCCACATCTTGGGCGATGTCGTTGAACTCTTCCCGACTGACATTGTCCAGCCGTTTGCCGCGTTCATTCAACTTTTCATTGATCTTCACAGCTTTCTCGGTCATCTCCTCGTGAGTTTCCTTTGAGCCACCCACAAGCGCAAAGTTATCTCCCTTGGTAACTCTTTTATGACCGTCTGAGTCCAAACCCACTCCAAGCATCATGGCTTTGGAGGAATCTTTTTTTTGTGGCGAACGTGCCATTTCCAAGACACTAACAAATTCACAGGCTGTGAACAAGTCGAAACTAGCTCACCGTCAGGGATTGCCCATTATGCCCCGGCCCCAGCTCCAATAGAAACGGAACCGCCATCTCCGCCCATTTCTCGGCGGAAATAAAATCCGCTGCGGAAGGCCCAAAACAACTGCGCAACATATCCGTATTGATCACCCCCGGGTTGAGCGGCACCGCTGCCATTCCTTCTGGCAATTCCTGAGCCAATGATTGTGTGAGCCCCTCAATCGCCCATTTGGTTGCGCAATAAGGTGCCACTTCCGGAGAAGTGCTTCGCCCCCACCCCGAGCTAAAGTTCACAATCACGCCGCGACCGGCCTTCGCCATGGGCTTAAAAAAATGCCTAATGACATTCGTAACACCCTTAATGTTGATATCAATAACCTCATCAAATTCCGCCGCCCCTAAGTCCCAGAGAAAACGATTTCGATTAATCACTGCCGCATTGTTGATCAATAAATCCGGTGCCCCCATTTCGCCCAACACCGACTCCGCCCACTCGGCAACCACCTGATCTTCTGTGACATCCACTGCTTGAAACATATGCGGATCGCCCAATTCACCGCCAAGATTTTGCAGCTTTTTCTCGTTCCGACTACACCCGGCCACGCGATGACCCTGAGCGGCAAATTCTAGCGCCATGGCTCGACCCAGTCCCCTTGCTGCTCCGGTAATTACCACCACCTTGCCTTCGTTCCTTTGCGCCGCCATGATCATAGTCAAATCATTAGGGCGTTTCTTTCAGGCGTCCATCCTATATATTGGGCCGCGGTGAATCGATTTGAAAAACAACTGCAAACCCACGAGGCAACGCTAAGGCGCGAAGCCCTCCTGACCTTGCAACTCAACATCGGCCGCCGGTGCAACCAAGCCTGCCGCCATTGCCACGTGGATGCCGCCCCGTGGCGTACTGAAACGCTTTCATCGGAAACTTCAGGCCGCATTCAAGACTGGATTCGCACGCATCGCCCACAGACCGTCGACATCACCGGTGGCGCCCCCGAATTATGCCCAGAATTTAGTAACCTCGTTCAAACGGCAACCCAAGCCGACTGCGAAGTAATTGATCGATGCAATCTCACCATATTGCTGGAGGCCAATTTTGAATGGCTGCCGGAATTTCTCAGCCAACACGACGTAACTATTATCGCCTCTCTTCCCTGTTATCAGCCGGAAAATGTAAATCGCCAACGCGGCAACGGCGTATTCGATAAAAGCATTCGCGCCCTGCAACTTCTCAATCAACACGGTTATGGTGACTCCCATTCGTTACACCTCGTATACAACCCGGTCGGCGCCAACCTGCCACCGCCTCAACCGGAACTGGAAACAGAGTTTCAGGAAACGTTGGATCGGAATTTTGGAATCCGTTTCCATCGACTGTTCACCATCACTAACCAACCAATCGCGCGCTTCGCAGAAGATCTTCGCCAACAAAACAGGTGGGATGAATACCTTGAACTCCTCACCAACAGCTTTAATCCCGAATTGATTCAGAGCTTGATGTGCCGCTCAACTCTGAGCGTGAACCATGAGGGCGACTTGTTTGATTGCGATTTCAATCAGATGCTCGAGCTCAACATACGCAACGAAAAGCCGCTAAAGCTTTGGGAGATTACTCCTGCCGACCTTGAGGGCCGCCCAATTCTCAATGGCGATCATTGCCTAGCCTGCACTGCCGGAGCGGGCAGCAGCTGCACCGGCACCTTGACTTAGGTTTCCGAATAAACTTCCGCACCGCTTTCGGTAAACTCACGGGCTTTCGCTTCCATCCCCGCTGACAACGCCTCCTCGTCATTCAACCCATTTTCCTCTGCATAACGGCGAACGTCATCCGTAATTTTCATGCTGCAAAAATTCGGGCCGCACATGCTGCAAAAATGCGCAGTCTTGGCCCCGTCCGCGGGCAGGGTTTCATCGTGAAACTCACGCGCCCGCTCAGGATCCAAGCTCAGATTGAACTGATCTTCCCAGCGAAATTCAAAACGCGCCTTGCTCAGCGCATTATCCCGATACTGAGCCCCCGGATGGCCCTTGGCCAAATCCGCCGCGTGCGCCGCGATTTTGTAAGTAATCACGCCTTCCTTCACGTCATCGCGATTCGGTAAACCCAAGTGCTCCTTGGGCGTCACATAACAGAGCATTGCCGTGCCATACCACCCAATCATAGCCGCGCCGATCCCACTGGTAATGTGATCGTAACCCGGCGCAATGTCAGTGGTTAAGGGGCCCAGCGTGTAGAATGGCGCCTCATGGCACCACTCCAACTGCTTCTCCATATTCTCCTTAATCATGTGCATCGGCACATGCCCCGGGCCTTCACACATGGCCTGCACCCCACGGGCCCAAGCACGTTCCACCAGATCGCCTTGCACCTTGAGTTCGCCAAACTGCGCATCATCATTGGCATCCGCAATTGAGCCGGGCCTCAGTCCGTCGCCGATCGAGAAGCTCACATCATAGCGCGCCATGATCTCGCAGATTTCATCCCAATGCGTGTAGAGGAAGTTTTCTTTGTGATGCGACAAACACCACTTGGCCATGATACTGCCCCCGCGGCTCACAATACCCGTGGCACGCCTCGCTGTTACCGGGATGAACCGCAACAACACGCCGGCATGAATCGTGAAGTAATCCACCCCCTGTTCGGCTTGTTCGATCAAAGTATCACGGAAAATTTCCCACGTCAGATCCTCCGCTCGGCCATTTACTTTTTCGAGTGCTTGATAAATCGGCACCGTACCAATGGGCACAGGGCTGTTGCGAATGATCCATTCGCGGGTGGCGTGGATGTTTTTCCCAGTGGAAAGGTCCATCACGGTGTCCGCCCCCCATTGCGTGGACCAACGCATTTTTTCAACCTCTTCCTCAATACTGGAAGCCACCGCACTATTGCCGATATTCGCGTTGATTTTCACAAGGAAATTTCGGCCAATGATCATTGGCTCCAGCTCCGGATGATTGATATTGGCGGGAATAATCGCCCGCCCTGCGGCCACTTCATCCCGCACAAATTCTGGCGTGATATAATCCGGAATCTTGGAACCAAACCCTTGGCCTGGGTGTTGCTGGTTTAAGACATTACGGGCGCCCTGTTTGTTTTCCACCGAACGCACGGCTTCTTCTCGCCCCAGATTTTCACGAATGGCAATGTACTCCATCTCCGGGGTCACGATTCCCTGCTGAGCATACCAAAGCTGGGTCACCGGATGGTCCTTGCCCCTCAACGGACTACGCTTCAACCCCGGAAATATGCGGTGTTCATTGCGACCGTTGGTTGACTCCACATGTCGTTCGGAGAGATAGCCATCATCCTCCGGCTTAGCTTTGCGACCGGAATACTCCTCCACATCTCCGCGAGCCCGCACCCACGCATCGCGCAATGCCGGCAACCCTTCCTCGACCTGGCAATTCATGCCCGGATCGCCCCAAGGCCCACTGCAATCGTACACACTCACCGGCTCGTTTTGCTCATCCGCACCGGCCAATGTCCGGGTTGGGCCCTGCTCAATTTCGCGCATGGGCACGCGCAGCTCCGGATGAACCCTGCCGTTTATATAAATCCGCCTTGAGCGCGGGAGTTGACCGTCAAATGTATCGCTGGTTGCTACCATGAGAAATAAATGAAACTAAGCCTCGAAAGACTTGCCGCAACCACAGGTGGTCTTGGCCTTTGGATTGGTGACCTTAAATCCGCTGTCGTTCAGGTCGTCCGAGAAATCCACCACGGATCCCTTCAGATATTCAGCACTGATCGCATCCACCACCACCGGCAGTGCATCCCAGTGCATCACCTGATCCCCATCGCGCTGCTCGTCAAAAACCAGCCCATACTGCATCCCGGAACAGCCGCCCTTTTCCACATAAATCCGCAGCGAATTATTATTAGGATCGTTCTCAGCCGCCAACAAGCGGTTTGCCTCCGCCTCTGCAGCGGGAGTTAAATCTAGACACCGGGATGATGATACAGCCTCCATCGGGAAACAATGGTATCGGATTTCCACGATGCAGGCAAGAGACCTCGCTCATTCCTGCAATTCCTCAAACCGTTTACGCCTGATAGCCAAGCCGTTTTTCAATCCGGGAAATTGCCGGGCCAGCTCATCACACAAACCAATTGCTTCACGGTACCGTTTTAAGCGCTCCAAAATTCGGATCGCTACAAAGCCGCTTTGGGTCTGCCAATAGGCCCCTACTTTTTCACCTACCTCCAAATGGCGTCCATAGAACACAGCCATGGCGTGATCGGCCGCACTATTGAGCCTCGCCTTCGCATCCAAGCCCGCAGCACTGCGCTCCAGCGCATAAGCCAAGCCGAGGTGTGACTGGCTCCGCACCTCGGCCGGAGCCACCGTGGCCAGCGTCAGGGATTTTCGATAGGCCTCTTCCGCATGCGCCAAATAGCCCGGTTGTTCACGGGAAATCAGAAGGCACCCATCTCCGATTCGACCCCACGCCCGAGCAGCCACCGCGTTGGTCGGCGATTCCTGGATGATCTCATGAAATGCATTGGTGGCTTGAGTTAGTTTCCCGAGGGTCTCATCTCCACCAGCGCCCAACTCTGTCAGCGTTAGATCGCCTAAGGCAAAGGTTGCCTCAACGCGGCCCGGCATGGTTAACCCTTCATCGTTCAACAAGTCCTGAAAAATTTTCCGCGCATCCTCAAACCCCTGCCGGCCCATTGCTGACCGGCCCGCCATGAACAACGCCCGCTGCCGCAATTCCGGCGGGCTGTTGGTGGCCCCCGCAATTTCCAGATAACCTTTCTCCGCCTTCAACCTGTTGGTCTTCGAATGAAACGCTTGATCTGCCTCCCACATCCGCGCGGTAAACGATTCCCGGCTGGCCGATTTTCCGTTTGCCAGCTCTCGATAAGCAGCACGCGCATTCAGAGTTTGCCCTGATTGTACAAGGGCCCAAGCCCGATCCAGCTTCACTGCCAATGCCAGCTCATTGCGAGGATGATCCTCAAGCCACTTGTTGTACAACGCCACCGCTTCAGTCCAGCGACCCTGCGCCGCCGTCAGCCGAATATTTTCCAATTCGGCCGCTGCCAACAACTGGGTGCTTGGGTTTTGCTGACGAAACTCAATGAGTAATTGGCCGGCCTCATTGCCATCCCCCAAGGCGGACTGCATTTGCGCAGCAGTCAGCAAGGAATAATCAAGCAAACCCGAATTAACTGAACGCGCCTGCTCGAGCAAAACCCGAGTCCGCGGCACATCTTTTTGGGCCGCGGACGATTTTAACTGCAGAAAACCCGCCGCATCGCGAAGTTCCGGCGTAGCGCCAATACCAATTTGCGCCAGTGCTTGGCGGGCCTGATCCTGCTTTCCATCTGCCAATAAGGATAAGGCATCCGAGTAGCGAACTCGAGCCACCCAATTGGATGGTCCGCCGAATTCCAGCACCTTAAAAAAAGCCTCATGCGCGCCTTGGGGGTTACCTGCCGCCATCAGGCATCGTCCGACCCCGAACTGGGCGCGCGCGGACAACGCATCTGAATTAGAGGCTCCAATCGCCTTGATAAAATATTCCTGAGCCGCGGTCGTATTGCCAGAAGAAGCCAGCTCCAATTCCCCACGGAGGCAATAACTCGTCGCATGCAGTTCCTTCAAACCGGAATCCGACTCCACTTCACGCAAGACCTCATCACCCATTTCTAACTTGTCGGCATGTTGATATAACCGCACGGCATTCAGTGCTGATTGGGCTCGCATTGCTGGAGCTCGTTGCTTGTCCGCCGCCATTTTCCGGTAAATTTTCGCTGCCTGCTCCAACTGTCCTCCGGATTCCAAAAATGACGCGTGCACCCCATCCACTTGGGCACGAAGCTGGGGAGAAGCATCGCGTTCCGAAACGTCGCGTTTCAAGGCGTTCAATGTTGCGAAGGCGGCCGTTGATTGATCGGATTCCATCTCAATACGAGCCTGGAGCAATTGGCGTCGCCAATTTCGGCCGGCTTCCATCGCGCGAGGCAACCGCTTAACCCAAACCATCGCAGCCTCCGCATCACTTTGTTGCAACAACGCTTCAGCCAACAACAAACCGCCTTCCTGAAGTTCCGCCGTCTCGAGCCCTTCCCCTCCAGCTTTTTGAAAGATGCTTTCGGCCGGCAATAGCAATGAGATAATCCGCGCCCAATCTTCATTTTGCGCGGACACAAATCCCATTCCAATCGAAGCTTCCAAGGCGCGTGCCGACTCAGGGTGCTCCCGAACCAATTCCGCATAGATTTGATCCGCTGCCTCCAAGTTGCCTTGCCCCACTCGACATTCGGCCATCCAATAAAGATACTCATCGGCCAAATCCCCTGCGGCCAAACGGTTGTTGGAAAGCGCCCCGTAGCCTTCACGAAACGCGCCCATTTGGTAGTGGGCTTGGGCCATCAGGGAGACTGCCTGCGAACGACGCGGTGAATCTGGAAAGCGCTCAATGAGTTCCCCGAACCAGCGCACTGCAGTCGCCCAATGCCCTCCCTGAAACGATCGGGCCGCCGCCAAATAAGTCCGTTCATCTGGGTCCGTGGTCGGCTTGGAGAGACTCACATCCCCCATCACGACCGACTCAGCTACCAGAGCCATGGCAATGAAAATGATGCAACCCGTTTTCATGCAGCCTTTTTCTTTCGGGCACGTTTTTTAGGTTTGGCAGCAGGTAGATAGCGTTTGAGGAATTCCCCCGTAAAACTCCCCTTACATTGGGCGACATATTCCGGCGGCCCCTCGGCCACCACACGTCCTCCACCAGAGCCTCCTTCCGGCCCTAGATCCACCAGCCAATCGGCGCTCTTGATGACATCTAAATTGTGCTCAATCACAACCAAAGTATTCCCCGCATCCCGCAACTTGGCAAATACATCCAATAATCGGGCTACGTCATGGAAATGAAGTCCCGTAGTCGGTTCATCCAATAAATACAGGGTGCGGCCAGTCGAACGTTTACAGAGTTCGGAAGCTAACTTGACGCGCTGAGCCTCACCGCCGCTCAGGGTCGTGGCAGATTGGCCCAACTGCAAATAGCCCAGCCCCACTTCCGAAAGCGTCAGGCAAACAGCATACACCTGCGGAACAGCTCGAAAAAATGCGCAGGCCTCATCAACCGTCATCCCCAGCACATCGGCGATGTTCAATCCTTTGTAGTGGATTTCCAGCGTCTCGCGGTTATAGCGGCGACCAGAGCACTCCTCACAGGCCACATAAACCGCCGGCAAAAAATGCATCTCAATTTTGAGCATGCCATCCCCTTGACATTTCTCGCAACGCCCTCCTTTCACGTTAAAACTAAATCGACCGGGACCATACCCACGCACCTTCGCCGCCGGCAGTTTAGCAAAGAGATCACGAATATGCGTAAACATGTTGGTGTACGTGGCAGGATTACTGCGCGGCGTGCGGCCAATTGGTGATTGATCAATCACAATCGCCTTGTCCAGCAGGTCGGCGCCCTCAATCGAATCGTGCGCCCCCGGCTTCTCTTTTGACCCATGCCATTTACGATAAAGCGCCCGCCGCAACACATCATCCACCAGCGTACTTTTCCCGGAACCACTGACGCCTGTGACACAGATCAACGTCCCCAAAGGCATGCGCACATCAATATTTTGCAGATTATTTTCAGACGCGCCCCGGATTTCCAGCCACCCTTTTTCCGGGCTACCTTGCACCCGTTCTCTGGGCACCTCCACCTTGAATTCGCCCGTGAGATACCTCCCCGTAATGGAGCGACTCGTCTTGCATACGTCTTCTACCGTGCCGACTGCAACAAGCTCCCCACCGTGCACTCCCGCCCCGGGTCCGAGATCGAGCACGTAATCCGCCGCACGGATCGTATCTTCATCATGCTCCACCACCAGCACGGTATTTCCAAGGTCGCGTAATCCTTTCAGCGTTTCGAGCAGTCGATCATTGTCACGTTGGTGCAACCCGATACTTGGCTCGTCCAAAATATAAATTACCCCAACCAACCCGGCTCCTATTTGCGTTGCCAATCGAATCCGCTGAGCCTCACCGCCACTCAAGGTGCTGCTCTCCCGATTCAGGGACAGATAGCCCAACCCCACATTATCCAGAAACCCCAAACGCGCCTGGATCTCCTTGAGTACTTCGCCCGCAATCTTTTCCTCCAGTTCAGAAAATTCCAATTGACCGAAAAACGCCACTGCATCTTCCACCGATAACCGGCAAACCTCCATGATGGACAGGCCCGGAATGGCCGCCTTTCGCCGAGATCCGCTCGCCGATGGCGGTCGAAGCTGCTTAGCCTTCGCCCCACCCAATGTGCACGCCAACACTTCCGGGCGCAGACGTTCTCCATGGCAGGCATCACAGGGCTGACTACTCATGCAACTTTTCACCCGCTTCTTGGTAAACTCACTGTCCGTCTCCTGCATGAGCCGCTCAAGATTTGGCACCACCCCCTCAAACGGCTTCGAGGTTGGCTTACCGTTCCGACGAAAGTTAAACTCAATCTCCTCGTCGCCCGAGCCCATCAACAGCACTTCACGAAACGATTCAGGCAATTTCTCCCACGGCGTATCCAGTGATTGCTCGTAATGCGCGGCCACGGTGCGGATCACATGATTATAATAAATGATCATTCGCCGGCCGCCTCGCCGCCAGGGAGCAATGGCGCCTTCGGCCAAGGATTTCTCAGGATTCGGCACCACCAGCTCCGAATCAAACACCAGCTTTTGCCCTAACCCATGACACACCGTGCAGGCACCAAAAGGCGCGTTGAATGAAAAATGCTTGGGCGTCAAGGTATCGTAGCTTCGGCCTGTTTTGGGTGACACCATCCGCGTGGACTGCAGCTGCTCCTCCCAATTATCTCCGCGCACTCCCGGAGGCTGTGTCAAGGCCAGCAAACGCCCGTCGCCCCATTTCAAGGCCGTCTCAACCGAATCCGCCAAACGTTGCCGCATTCCCTCGCCCACCACCAGCCGGTCCACTACCGCTTCGATATCGTGTTTCTTTTTCGGGTCAATTTTCACACGCGTTTCCACGGCCAACTCCACCAGCTCCCCATCAACTCGCGCCCGCACAAACCCTTCCCGGGCCAGCTTCTCAATCACATCACGAAACTCTCCCTTCTGATGCTGCACCACCGGTGCTAACAACATCAGCCGTGTGCCCTCTGGCGAAGCCATGAGTCGATCAATAATTTCGGTCGGTGTTTGCGACGCCATCGGCTGGCCGCTCTCCGGACAATGCGGCTGGCCGACATGAGCGTACAAGAGCCGCAGGTAATCGTAGATTTCCGTCGTGGTCGCGATGATCGATCGCATACTGCCCCCGGCACTTCGCTGTTCAATCGCAATCGTCGGTGAAAGGCCCTCAATAAAATCGACCTCCGGCTTCTGCATTTGATCCAGAAACTGCCGGGCATAAGTCGAAAGCGACTCCACATACTTGCGCTGCCCCTCCGCGTAAATGGTATCGAAAGCCAGTGAGGATTTCCCCGACCCACTCAAGCCCGTCACCACCACCAATTGATCCCGAGGAATCGACAGCGAAAGATTCTTGAGATTATGCTCCCGTGCCCCCCCGATCCTAATCTCATTCGCTGCCATGCGGGCCGAATGTACTTGAAAGCTCTTGTTCCCTCAACCTGCCAAATCTTAATTTAACTTTATTTTGATCGGCTTCCTATCGATGACTTTTGTTGCCCGATACCCGCCATCATCAACCAATGTGCCGTCAGCTTCCAGAATCTTACCAATCGGCACCAACTTTCCATCTTGGTTTCGGTAAAACCCCAAGTGCCCATTTTTCCTAGATTCCAACAGCTCCTCAGCCTCAAAAAACCTCACTAATTGTCGGGTAGCCATTTGTTTAGTTGTCTCATAATTCAAGACATTACCCTGAGCATCGATCCCTGAACTCTCATTATCTTCAGCCAACTTCAATGTACGGGAAGGCTTTATATTCTCCACAAAAACATACAGCTGATAATAGCTGGGACCACCCGTTTTAAGCATTGATAACATTTGGTGCGGCAACCGCTCTAAATCAAGCTCATCCACTCCTGTCAATCCCTGTACAGAATACGGTGATAGATCACTCAATTCCGAGACCCCGAGAATATCTGTTGTCCGAGTAAACATTCCTTCCCCTCTTACCTCGTTAATGGCTTTGACCAAACTCACCCACTTCCCATCATTAAAATCCACTCTCCAATTCGCAGGCTCGCTCGCCCCTTCGTTTGCGCCCGGAATCCTTTGGATTCCATTTTGATTCGATGGATGCGCCCATTGCGGCACAGACAAGCCACACAAGATTCCGGCCCAAACTGCCCTCTTGTCACTATTAACATCAACTCGCCCCCATTTATTGTTAGCCCCCGGTTCACCAAAAACCTCAATAAGCCTCCGGTCATTCGCCGGCAATGTCTCCATACTGCCAGCCCAATCCTGCCAACTTTGTAAATCTTGGATCTCTAGGCCTGCTGTGATCGGAGCTGCGTTGTAACCGGATAAAACACTTTGCCCTGCGTTCCAATTCGCTGGATCGGCAGCAAATTGCAGGCGAATCCTATTTGAATCCAATACCTCGACAAAACCCGCGACCTCACCGGAAATAATGTCGCCATTATCATCCGTATTAACAGGGTTAATATTAGTTGGGGCCGCCCAAGTTTGCGGACATTCCCCCCCCAATTGCACGCGATCCCCGTTCTTCAACCCATGTGCCATTATTGTGAGGGAGCCATCCACCTGATCGAATCCTGTCACCAGCAAAATCCCTGGTCGCTTGGCTTTCATGTACAGTGTCTGCCACGGAGTGCCTCGATGAACCAACCCGAGCCACCCCAAATTCTTGACCCCGCCTCGGGCCACATCCGGAAACCTCCACTCTCGATAGTTCCCAACTCCTGGATCTTTGATAGCCGAGTCCATCTTTCCCACACCCCAAGGTTGCGTCGCCGCGTTTTGCCTTCCCAAATTAACTCCTAATTTCCATGCATGCCCTGTGTAGACAGTTGGTCGGCTCCAAAACGGAGAATTTCCTGCGTCATTAGGCATCCACACAGGGCCGTTTTGAATCGGGTTTCCCTGTTCGTTTAATCGAGGAGAATAAATCGAATACAATTTAAATTGATCCGCCGTCGAATTGACCAGTGGATCATTCACTTGCCAACTGGCCTCCACTTTTCGAAAATCCCGGGCCAATCGAAACCATCGCGCATTTTGGCTCGGGGCATTCTCTGAAGCCGGATCAGCCACTCCTTGACGAAGTGAGTAAACCGCATTTGCCCCGGGATCAATTACCACCGCTGGAAATTGCTGGTTCCCAATCAATCCGTAATTTTGTCCAGTCTTCCATACCGGCAAATTATTCCAATCCCCACCACCGAGTGATAAATTGGGGAGCATCAAGGAATCGTTAAAATAATCAACAACCTGTCCCCCAAGAGATATTTCCACCTCAATATCCAGCACGGCGTCTTTAATCCCAACATCAATCAGCCCATTATCACCGGACGCCATAGATAGACCCGCCCCCACTGCAATCGGCTGAGGACCGCCTAGCGGGATCACATGATAACCCGGAGTATTGAGCCGCGCCCCAAACGGATTGGCTTGGGAGATATTTGTATACCTCGCCTGAAGCAGCTGCCCGCCATCAGAAACTCCACCACCTCCCACAGGCGCATGGCGAAACGTATACTCTCCTCCATCAACCTTTGCCCGCACCCGAACATGACAATCTCCGTTCGCCCCATTCCCATTAGGAGAAAATACTTCGACAGCAAGCCCCCCTAGGAATCGCCTTCCATTTCGGTCAAAAACAATTCTCCAATTGATCTCCGATAAAGCCGGCGTCAATCCGTCTCCTGAATTTGTTGCGCGATCCTTAACTCCGGTGATTATCGGGCCATCACGTAAATACCAAGATTCCAATCCACCGCGCTGGAACATAGTACCATTAACCACATGAAATCCTGATAGGTACAAATTGTTCATATTGTCGCGACTAAACACACCTTGGTAAGTCGTAGGCAATGAACCTGAAGAATAAATATCGCCGATATTAGCCGCCACCTGACATATCCGAGCAAATTCTTTCGTATAATTACCAGGAAAAGCTTCCGCCGAAGAAGGATCAGGCCTCACTCGCGCCCAGGCAATACCACTTGAGTTTTCGTGCCAATTCCCCTTTGGACCTGCCCGGCCAAAGCCCAATCTTAATGGAATCGCCGGCTTCAGCGTCGAGTCATTTAGACCTGGAGCCATCTCCAACCGAGTTCCACTTAAATGATGCGTTACAGGCACTTGCGTTTTCGAACCATCCAGCTCTGTTCTTTCGCCACCCAATGTATCCAAAGATTCAAAAATCATTAGCTCAGCCATCTCCTCCATCGCAGGAGCCATCCCTCCTGAATAAATTCTCAACACAGGATAGAACGTCAATGATTCGCCACCACCAGTATTTACCGAAGCCAAATTCCCCTCCCCCGGCGGCCACGCAGTATGGAGGGACAATTTTGTATCCGGTTCCTCATCATGCAAACGAACAAAGTAAACCCCCAGATCATCCTGCCCCTTACGAACACGAACAGAATCGCCGCTTTGAAAATAGTGTCGCGTTGGAATTTGGTTCGGCTTTCTCAGCCAAACTCCCGCCCCCTGATTAAAGAAGCCTAGCACACCATTCACGTATGCAGAGTTAATGGATTCAGATGATATTTTAACAACTGACTCGCCACCGGACTCCCCCAACTCTCTTGATCGAAATAATTTCACACTTTGCGCATCAAGCACATCCACAAAATAGGGCATCAAGTCCAAAGAAACTGGCGCATAACGATAACGCAATCTAGGACTCAAATCTAAATCTGTTTCGAAGACCCCATACAATCCCCCCATCGCATTGAATGGCGAGCGAGCCTTCCACACTTGAGACACCGAATCGTAAAACCCTAATGTAGCCTGTTGTCCCCCAATCGCTATTTGCAGCTTGAATTGATTCACCACTCCCATCACAACCCCACCGCGAGCCATCCCCCCACCTACTAATTGGTAGCTGAATTGCCCATTTTGTTGATCAATTAAGGTAATTGAAACCGGGTCGCCATTACGCAATCGATGCGGCCTCAAGGTAGTAATAATCCCATTATTGAGCTCTTCTATACGAACAGGATCCACCACTCCGTTTGCATCGGACAAACTTACCTGGAATTGAATTGGATCCTCTATTTTCGGCCCCGAACTCCGGTGCCCAAGGGGGTTTGGGTGTTGAACCCATATTTTATCACCGTCATCCAACCCGTGGGGACCATCAATAAAGAACAAAGTATTTGATGCTGGGCGAATCGTCGCTACCCCACTCTTAGCCTGAATATTTGGATTAGGTGCAAGCACGCCGCCGTTGTTAAGTGGGGAAATATTTGCCAGATCATACTGGCGCTGATCATTCTTTAGATCATTTCGCGAATGCATTGTCCCGAGGAAATCATATAAACCATAAGGCTCAGTGGGCACAGGAACTTCACCGGAAAACTTATTGGGCGCACGGCTCGAAAACCAATAATTCAAATATTCCAACTGCTGCCCCGCCGCCCTATCTAATGGGTTCGAAGATAATTTTGCCTCCTGGATCATCTGATCGTAGCCCGAGGATGGAATTTGTAATTGGATTATATCATCCACTCCATACCCCAAATGTCTAAGAGCCCCCGAAAACAAGAACGCTGATGGGCTCGAATTTGGCGAAGAAGGCCCAGTCGCCGAATATCGATCATACCTAAAGAATCTCGGATCGATTGCAGCCAATGCGGCCGCCAAATTAACCTGATCAGGAGCGCCCTGTCTCCGCATAAACCCATTCAAACTATTCGTCCCTTTATATGAATTAAAATTCCCAGAAATGCTCAACCCTTCACTTAAAGGTGTCGCCATAAACGCCCGCCGCCCAACAAAATGGTTTTTCGGCCCATGCGGTGAACCAGGATTCTCCAGCATGCCAATCCAATGCGGATCTCCCAACTGCAATTCCCCCGTTAGATTATTAGTACTAAATGGCTGTAAGCTGAAGCCTGCCACGTCATTCACCGACACTACAATCGACTCCTTAACAGGCTTTTCAACAACCATCCTCAACGCGCCACCACCACCCCCAACCTGGGTTACCACTCCGGTTTTCCCAAAATGAGAGGATTGCGGAGAAACCACTTTCACCGACTTCCCTACCAGCACGCCAATCGAATTGGTCGATGTATTGATATCCAGAAATGACGACAGTCGATCGTGCAGCCCATCTCCTGTCGTATCACGATACAAAGGAACCTCGAGGCTATTAACCTGCCTGCCGGAAACAAACATTCCCCCCTCTTTGTTGGCGCGCATCAACCTCAGAACATCCTTAGCCACATCCCCTGTATTAGATATCGCATCAAAGCGGGATTGTGTCCGATCCATCGCAGCAATAACGGACGCCCTCTCAAAACGCGCAAACCCAACAAACGCCACCACCAAAAAAGTGATCATCGACAACATAATTAGCGCAACCACCAGCACAACTCCCCTGTCTGAGTTAGTTTTTGTGATCATTATTCTCTCCTAGTTCAAACGCACTAATTGACGGAAAAAGTAAACTCGATCAAGATTTTCCAATATTAGTTCCATCCTCCGTTGGTACTTAAAACTATCCGTTTCTCCCTCTAGAGCCTGCCCCAAACCATACTCTACTTCCTTCATCAGCTTCTGATCCAGCACAGCTATTTCAATTTCCAAATGCGTTTCCCGCGCCCCCTCAACAGCCGGGGCAACTTTCCGAACCCCAAAATGAATTACCCCATCAATCATTTTCCCATAAGCCACCAGGTTTTCAGGATACCCCCCCCCCATATTCGCCCTGTCAAAATCCTGGATTTGTGATCTATGAATTGCTTTCTTCTCACTCAAT